>Ga0210404_10000117_pt1 | contig 53863 bp, 49 predicted proteins | sample IncBWH28MmetaG_FD_155455 | JGI IMG/M metagenome (GOLD analysis project Ga0210404, IMG submission 155455) | Forest soil microbial communities from Barre Woods Harvard Forest LTER site, Petersham, Massachusetts, United States - Inc-BW-H-28-M | ecosystem: Environmental > Terrestrial > Soil >... | reverse complement strand
CTCGCATCTCTGATCACGTACAAAGCTGGAGTCAGGAGTTTGGAAACAACCGAGGACCTATACAGCCGCGGTCACGATTCTTCGCGCTCAAAAAGAAGCTGCCATGCAAGCTTAGGACAATCGTGTCGCTCGCGGGAGTTGCCATGTTCTGGCTCATGAGAGGCGCATGTACGAGCATCCGCTCATCGCAGGTTGGACTGCGTTTCATGGTTCCCCCAGCATCGTCTATTACCACGCAATTCTCTAACCCCGTACTATTCTTTTGACCCGGTTTAAATCTTGTTGTACAGCTTTGACTCGACGCTCCGTATCGTCCAGCTTGCTCTCGATGCGGGCGAGTGCGGCTAGAATTTTCTGCTCATTAGTCATTGCTGGTCGCGGGCTTGCCATGCGGTTGCTCCTATGGCCGTATCATACGCGATTGCCGTAAAGAACATCCGTCCGCTAGACTCCGCTCCCGCCGCGAGCGTCGATCTGCCGCATGATTCGAGCTGCGCTGAATTCCGAATAGACTGTACTTTCACGAAACTCGCGCCCATACTCCAGGCAGCAAATTGTCCGAGCCACTAGGATTAGTTGCCGGTCTTCCGGGCCGAGTCCTTACCTTAGCGTGACCACCTTTTTCCCTCCTTCAGTTTGCTTTACAACACCATGCAAAGCGGGAGGCATCCATGCATTCTCCATTTGAGATCCTGAAGAAAGAACCCGCGGGAAGTTTCCGCAGATTTGAGCCGGTGAGCGACCTTGCGTCTGCGAACATTCGCATTAGGGAACTAACTACACTATCCCCGGGCGAGTACGTTGTGTTCGACCATCGCACCCACCATGACATTGCTGTCGGCCGATTAAGTTTCTGGGTCGACCACAGAAGGGAGTGAGCATTACGCGCAAGCTCATCTGCTTTTCGGCTTTGAGCGCGAATCGTACCTGATGCCAGCTCCGGAGCAGAAAGTGGTGAATTGCCCGTGCGGAGCAAAATTGCTGCTTCGATGGACCTGGTCGATAGGATCGGCCATCTATCCAGTGCGCTGTCCCGGTTGCGGCGCAGAGCATCAACTTCATGCTACGCAGCCGATTGAGGTATATCGCCTCGACACCAAGAGCAACTGGGAATACGTCACAACGATCGGCAGAACGCCGACCTAACGCTGCGGGAGTTCGGGCTGGTGCTCCGAACGGCGCGGCATAAGGGATATAATGGGGACGCACTATCGCAAAAGCAGGGCCCACGTGAAAGGAATCGTAAAGACTTTCGATTCAAACCTAGGAATCGGCATTATCCACGGTAAAAACGGTGGCAACTATCCCGTAATTCTCGCTGACGTAATCACGCTTCAACCTCTCAAAACTGGTCAGCTTGTTCATTTCAGTGTCCGCTTTGTGAAAGACCGCGCGTTCGCGACAAACGTCGGTATACAGCGAGTTAATCCATTAAAAGGATTGTAATTGGTCTCGATACATCGCAAACGGACGCCTGAGAACAGCTCGGCTCTTGTACGCAACCCTAACAATCCTGTTCAGGCGACTCACGGAATCAACAGCTTGCCGGTGGTCTCCTGATGGGGTTTTTGGAACTCTCTGCGTTAGGTGGTGAGAACGCCTGAGTGGTACTTGATGCAGGCAGGTCGCCGGAGTAGGATGTGAGACATCGTTGGATCTCGCAGGACCTTTCCGGCCCATCCCCGAGGTATACCGCAAGGAGGTTCCTGCCATGCCTACCACTAAGGAGTTCACAATCCGTTTGGAAGACCGACCTGGAGCGCTTGGCAAGCTCTGCCAAGCCCTCGCCGAACAAAGCATCAACATTCTCGCGTTTCAATCTTTCCCTCTGGAGAAGGGCAAGAGCTCCGTACGTCTCATCTTGGACAATCCGGCCGTGGCCAAAACGATTCTAGATCGCCAAAAGACAGACTACACCGAGACTGAGGTTGCGAAAGTGACGCTTACTCATCGTCCTGGGGAACTGGCTCGTGCTGCGGCACGTCTCGGCGAAGCGGGAATCAACATCGATTATGGATACTGCGGAGTTGATCCCAGTACAAATGCGACGATGCTACTTGTCGGGGTTGCAGACGCCGGTAAGGCGGCGAAGGTTCTAGAGCAGGCCGCCGCTGCCGGCGCGGCGACTTAATACGAACCCACGGTCCGGCCGCCCGGGGCGTCGAACTTGGTTCACTCGACGTACCGGATGCTGCCGATGTGACTCGGGGGTTTTTCTCCCCGAGGTATGCATCGACTACGCCGGTGATGTACTCGGCGAGCCGCTCCTTGACGGCGAGGATCTCGGATAAGGTTAGGGGATCAGGATGTTGCGCCCAGCTCACAGGGCAGTTTGCCGTCGAGGAGATGATTTCTGTAACCCGCGCGTGCAGGTCTACGGGTGTTCGGAGAGGCATGGTCTTCCCCCTTTTATTGTAGACCCGACGCCCAACCTACAAATCCCGGGCGGGCCGCAGGCGTTCCGTGCGTTATCGACGTATATGAAGGAGTTGTGCGCGGAGCACAGGCCCGTCAACAGAATAGCTTCGACCAACGTTTGCAGTTGCAATTCCGCGAATGGTGCGCGGACGGAGGAGGGCGCCGTGCCTCATTACGAGTACCTATGTTCGGCCTGCAGTAAGAAATTCTCGATCGTTTTGACTCTTGCAGAACATGAAAAGGGTCAAGTGAAATGCCCAAAGTGCGGGAGCACGAAAGTCGAACAGCAATGGGCCGCATTTTACGCGACGACGTCTAAGAAGAGCTGAGCTGCACGAAGTGGCGAGCCGCGGGCAATCCGACCAGCTTTGGGATTTTTCAAGTCCGTTTGGTTTTTAAGAGTACGGACTGGAATGCTCGTTGTGCATTGACAACTCTGTGAAACGGTGCAATATGAACGGAAGGGATCCAAACCCCGCTGACTGTTGTTCCACAGACCGCAAATGGACGTCCCTCAGGAGACCAAAATGACCGCTAAGATTCAGACCTTTTCATCCCACGGCGATAGGACACTTCTCGAATATGATCCGGCAGCGGCTGACATGGACGAAGTAAACAGGGTGATTTCCGAATACGAAGCCAAGACCGGCGCGCAGCCGTTTGACATGGCGACAGGTGAACGCATCGAGAAAATCACGAGCGAACAACGAGAAGTCTTGATGGTTCACCCCATCGCAGGCGGCTAGCCTTGCGAGGCTTCCGCTAACGCCCGGGCAGTGCAAGACCTCGCTAGCGTCGACTGAACCCGGCACTTGCTGGGGGCCATTTGTGTTGTTGGGGTATCTTATGTTGCCTCCAGCTCTATCTCTGATCCCGTTCTTCGCGCTGACCCTGTGCAGGTTTGTGTTTGCTGGCATGGGATGGAGATGGCTGGTTGGAGAAATTGACGCACCGCGACGGCCACAGAATGGCCTCTTAGAGCACGGCCTTCACATCTTGGACCCGGCCGGTTTGACATCAGTCGCAGGCGAGTTGGAGAACCGTGTGGGTGGTGCCGACCCCATCGACCGAAAATATCGCGCGCAAAGCTATCTGCGCCGCATCGTTGCCCTCACCGGCGCCACGCAAATTGGTAGTGGCTATGCCCTAGATGTCGGCACAACTAGATTCCAAGTGCGCGATAGATATGTAAGGCGGGTGCGGGACATAACAGATCCCAAATGTACACACGAACAAACCTGCTTTTATCCCGCGCACAAAGAAATGCCGAAAGCGGAGCAAATTGCTACAGCGCTGCTGCAGCTCGCGAACAATCCAGCGCTCTTTGACAGATGGGCCGTTCAGAACGGCGTGGCGTTTAAGGCCGACGGTCAGGTGTTCACCAGTGCGCAGTGATCCGCTCGCAATGAGAATGGAACCCATTTTCACGGCGGCCGAGCGCGCAGAAGAGTATTTGGAGCGTATCGCTGCGCTCACTGGAGCCGAGCAAGACGACGATGGCACTTACCACCTCACGGCCGGGCGCATTCGCTTCCGAGTGGACTATAAATTCGTGGGTGTTATCTCGCACGGCGGCGGATCGACGTGCTTTTCTGTTGTCGCGTACCCCGATCTCCCGCGCGCGGAAGTGATCGCGTCTGCATTACTACAGCTAAAGAACAATCCACGACTATTTGAGAAGTGGAGACATCGGCACGGGGATACATTCAAGGCGAATGGGCAGATGTTTGGAGACACATATCGGCTCACTAGAGGTGGGACCTGAACCTTGCGGCGCCGTACTCTATATGTCAGCTGTGCACCTGTCCCTAAGGAGGTCCGATGTGGGCAACAAGAAATCGCATACACAGCAATTCGCAGCGATTATTTTCCAGCCTAGCCGAAAACTTTAATTGGCGTTGGAATATGAACGCGCAATACATTTCTGAGAAAGCACCGCGGCGATAACGTGAGCCTGTACAGTATCCGTTACACGCAGCATGGTAACGAGCTCATTCGAGTTGGACACGACGAGTTTCTCAGGTGGTACATGAGTCTAGACGGCCAGAAGTGGACATCCGTTGACGACCATACGCTGAAATCCGCGCTGGATTACGCGCACTCATGCCTGCATCGTGCGAATGAGGAATGTAGCGAAAAACTTGAGTGGAAGCTGGATAAATCTACTCAGGCGAAAGTTCTTGGAGAATGCCCCCAGTGCGCAAATCCGAGCATGGAGTCGGACCTTAAAACGTTCCGTAGATGCCCGGACTGTGGTTGGCGAATAGATTTCACTAAAGAGCAGATTGAGTGGGTTGAGGACAAACTGCACGTAAGGCGCGGACGGACTTTTTAAGAGTTGGGCGTGATTTTGAACCCGGCCGCTCGCGTGTCGCTTTTCGGTTGGCTTGGCGGCTCATTACTCAGACAATGTTAATTCTCGCCTCGACAGAGAGCAGCACGCTCATCACAACTCGGTAGTCAGGAAAACCCTATGAATCTGGGCCTGGAAGGGTTCGCTTACGCTCGACTCGACGTTGCTGCACTACCTTCCATCATTCTCCTTTGCGTTCAATAAACGAGCCTTGCTCAGGGACGGGCTTGTCACCGTCCATGTCGAGGTCGATCTCTTCAGTAGTTGGATCCCCGTTGTACCGGAAAACGATCTGCTTGGCGGGTTTCACAGTCTTCGCCTCTGTCAATTAGACCCGGATACGAACCGGTGTGGTGCTGGCGCGGACTCTGCTGGCCTGATTTCACGCCAACGGTGGTTACTCCCGCGATTCTTATATTGCGATGCCGCTGGCGCCGTACGGCTCATCCACCGACTCGGACGGGGCGACCCAGTTCTTGGCATTGACGTTGAATGCTGGCTGAAGGCGTCTGGGCTGAAGTCAAAGTCGGTGCCGAACACCTGCGCTTGTTCTCGGAGCACAACGCGATCGGAGTGCAGGCGTCGGTCTACATTGAGCAGGGCAAAGACAAAGCAGCAGCGTACGCGGAGGTACATCTCAAGCGCGCGGGCAACTTAGAACTACCGCCTTTGGAGTGGAAGAGATCGCGTTCCGCGTAGGCTACTTCGGTCCCACGTGTTCGAGCGGTTTGATCATCTCACTCACCAGCTTCCTGCTCAGCCTCCGCGCGAGCCGAACGGTTGCATACTCGCTGCCGAAGGTGCCCGAAGGTCCCCGCGAAGGCCAGAGGTGCCTGCGCTAACCGATTGAAAATAGGTAGGACGACATAGGAAGGTACGTTTTCAAGTCCCACGGCCGGTGGGTCCCTCGTGGCGTGTTCCCTCTGGTGATTTTTGTGTACAACTTGTGTACAAGAAGGCGGGTTTGAAGGGCCTGAAAAGGGACTTAAGCAACGCAGAATCAACAACAGACTCTTGAGCTACAGGCTCAAGCAGCTGGATGGCGCGGCGCCGCGTGTTCACCGGATCGGAACCATCACCTCGAAGAGATCACAAGCTTGGGAGCAACTTGGGAGCAATCTAAGGATTTAAACCTCTGGCCAAGGAAAGACACTATTATTCTTCGGGAACATACCCCGGCAAGAACGGCCATGGCACAGACAGGCCGCGTAAACCGCGGAATTTTCCGGTCTTCAGTGGCGATCTTGAGCGGGCCGACGCGCACGGATTCAGCGGTGTGCGAGGCGAGATGTCGGGTCGATTGCTGGCGGTCCTACCATTCAATACTCACGTCCACAGTGTCCATACTTTCGACGCACATTGATCTTGCCAACGGAATTGTTTGCTTCTATAGTGAGCGAAGTCCTCCTAAGAGTATCCCCAACCAGAAGGATTTGCCGTGGCTAGCACACCTCAACCGTCAAAATCGCCTCTCCAAAGACTCGATGATTGGGACGACTTTCTCGAAGGCCGTTACAAGGAAGGAAAACCGGAGTCTGAGTTCCGCCAGTATGACTCTAAAGCGAATCCATCCGTGGCGGAGTTCTACCGCGTCAACCACGAGAAACAAACGGTCGCATACGTTCGCGACAAGGAAAGACAATACTTCGGTCTGAATCGCGGCAGGAAGAGCATTTGGGACGCCGCCGACTATCTCGATACGCTGGTTGACGACAGCGATCCCGACACAGATCTGACGCAGACCGAACATTTGCTGCAGACCTCCGAAGCCATTCGCAAAGATGGTCACCCTCGCTGGATGGTGCTGACGGGATTTATCCACGATCTCGGAAAATGTCTCTGCCTATACGGCGAACCGCAATGGGGAGTGGTCGGGGACACATTCCCCGTGGGCTGTGCGTGGTCGGAGCAGATTGTGTTCCCTGAATATTTCAGCGGCAATCCAGATGCGCATGTTCCGGAGTATCAGTCTAAATACGGCATTTACGAGCCGAACTGCGGCTTGGAAAATGTTCACATGTCGTTCGGGCACGATGGCTACATCGCGGAAATCATGAAGCCGTATTTGCGCAGCGAAGCGTTGTACATTCTTCGTTTCCACTCGTTTTATGCTTGGCATCGGCACGGCGCCTATACACATTTGACGAACGATAAAGACGCGGCCATGCTCGAATGGGTTCGCAAGTTCAACCCATACGACCTATATTCCAAGGGCCATTCCAAACCTGATGTAGAACAACTTAAGCCATACTACGACGATCTGTTCGCCGAATTCCTCCCAGACAAGATTGACTGGTAGCGCCAGGCCGTCGAAATCCCTCGATCTTCAGTGCAACTCTTGCGCTCGGCCGGTGCGGACCGATTCCCGTGCGGCATCCAGAATTTCCACGGCCTGGACATTTAGCCGCGCCGAAAGTGGATCCTCGATCGGCTTGTTATCACTATGCAGCGGACGAAATACGAGACCGGATTGTTGGCCTCGCGCGGAAGCGGGCTCAGACTCAGGGGTTCCCCATACGGCCCAGCGTTGCTTCCCGGCTGAGCTGAAGAACGGAAAAGTAAAGCGTCGCGATCAGCGATCAAGCTTCCTTTCGGACCGAACACCTTCCACTTGGCCCTTGCCGTAGCGCCAGTTCCCCGAAGCCTGAATAATCGTCGTGGCGTCGGGATACTCGAGCACAATCGTTGCTTCGTCGTCCACCTTATTATGCTGTTCTATGTTGAGTGTCGCGGCAGTTGCATAAACTCGCGTTGGACGGCCCTTCAGCCACAGTGCCCACTCCTGTCGTTCGCCAAAACTCCGCAACGCCTTGACTCCGGTTCGCGTAACAATGTTACAGGCCACTCCGCATGCTATTCATTTCAACCGCGTTTTGAATCTTGACGAGGAACAGGCAGGAGGGCGGCCGCTATGTTATTGATTTCAAAGCCGACCAGAATTTTGGCGAACCACAAGGGTCTTAACCCCTGGGTGTGGTGCCATCCGGCCAATCGTAAAGTTGGCAAATAGTTGGCAAATTGGCTTTTTGAGAGATATTCCCCGAGAGGGGAAAAGTGAGAATAGCTGCGTATTTACTGGTGCTTTGATGGTGGGCCTGGGTGGACTTGAACCACCGACCTCGCCCTTATCAGGGTCATTTATGGTGCTATATGCATAGTATCATGGTCATTCGGAAATCTAGCGTCCCTGCATCAACGCTTAGATGAGTAGGATTTTCGCACGACAGCAACTTGGGACCGGCGCGATCAAGTCGGTGCATCCAGAACGTGGGAAGAGGAGGTCGGTGCGCTTCCGTATCCTTTGCGTCACTTACCGCTGAGCTCGCCGCTCAGCTGTTATCCTCTAAACCTCTACAAAAACATGCTGTTAGATCAGCTTGGGTCGAAAGTTGGGACCAACCCAGCGACGTTCAACTGAGGGGCATTCGGGAGAGAACCGAATGGCGCCATTCGTCTGTTAATTTTTACACGAACCGTTGATTCTGCACCGCTTAACCCCGAAATTGGCTGCCAAAAACGGGCAAGTTGGACCCCAGTTTGGACCCCACTTCTTCACGAAATGTTTGAACAATTCATGAGGTATTCAAGGAACGATTCAAGGGAGCGGTTCGCTAATTTTTCCCTGCCCTATCCGTATTCACCAAGCTTAATTTGTCTTGAGACTTAACATGCGCTGATATGAGCTGATATGCGCTGAAAGCAACGTGAAATGAACGGCGCCGTGGGAGCAGGCGCAACTGCCAACATAAACGCCGCTCTGGATAAGGAATAGAAATGAGCGAGTATGCAAAAGGCCTAGGCAGCACTGCCACGATCACTCCTGCTTGATTTGCTGAGGGAAGTATGGGTGCTGGAAATTAAATTGCAGGTTGGCTCTGGAGAGGGTGTGTGATGACTGTGGTGAGGTAGAGGCAGAAGCACGCGAAATCGATCAGAACTCGCGATCGCTTGCTAGTTCAAAGATGCCTACTTCTAACGTCTGCGATTCCAAGTGCGACTCTGCCGAATCATCCGAGCGACGACCAGAAACATCGCAACGCTTCCTCCCAAGCCACAGTCGAGGGGGCGGCGCGGTAATTGCATCACCGCCCCACCCGGCACAGGAGCACCGGCCGGATGGGACGACGACGCTTCCCGGGGTCAAAAGCTGAAGTGGAGCCCAAACTGTGCGGACCTCGGTATGCTCTGTCCCGTGGACTGACCAAACTGCCCACTGGACAGATCACTGACCGGCTGCGTGAGATTCACGCGGTTGAAGAGGTTGAAGATGTCGGCTCGAATTTCCAAGGCGTAGCGTTCTCTGAAGCGCACAACCTTGGCGAATTCCGTATTAACGTTCGCCAGCCCGGGGCCAATGAAAGTATTCCGGCCCAAGTTGCCCTGGCTTCCGAGTGCCGGTGTTGGAAAGGCGGAAGCGGAGGCGAAGCCTTTGATGAAATCGCTCCTGCTGCCCGTCGAAACGACCCCTTTGGCAGGCGCATTCGGGACGTCGTATCCGTACCCGTCTGCGTTGAAGTCACCGCTCCCTGGTTTCAGCCCGATTACGTTCCCGCTCGAATCGAGAACCGGATTGAACGCAGCGCTGGTATATACCGTGAATGGCAAACCGGATTGCAACACGACGATATTGGACATTCGCCATCCGCCGAGGACCTCATTGCCAATGCCACTCTTGAACGGAGAAGGGAGGTTAATAATACTATCAACGGTGAAGCGTTTCGAAACATCATAGTCTGACAAACCGTGCTGCGCCGCGACATCGAGCGGGTTCAAAATGGCCTCGCCATTGGCGGTCCCGTTATCGTTGCTGCTCATGTCATCGGTTGCTTTGCCAAAGGTGAATATTCCCCTGAGTTGCCATGAGTGCGTAAAGCGCTTGCTTAGCATGATCGTTGCGTACTCCCCGTCCGCTATCCCGATCGTGCGCCCGTAAATGATGGGACCGAAGTTCGGATTCAACCGCGTCTGCATGCCCTTGTTCGTGATCAAGTCTCCCGGAAATCGGTTAACGTCGGTCTGAATGTACAAGTGATCGCTGTGGGAGCCGTTGTAGTCTATTTCCGCGACGAAGTTGTGACCGATATCCTTCTGAACCGCCAGCATCCATACATGGGTGCGCGGTTGATCGATATGTGGTTGCACACCGGACGTGAGGACCGGGATTCCTTGGATCCCTCCCGCGGCATTCGTCGTGAATGAAATTCCGGGTGGTACGGGCCAGACCGTCCCATCCGAATTGCCCAACGCATAGCTGAATGCCTGGCTGCTATTGTTCAAATTGAAGGATGGATTGGCCCAATTAGGTGGGTTGGTGCGCGACGGAAACGACCACGATCCGTCCGCGACGTTATTGTAAAAGAGGCCGTATCCGCCGCGTACCGCCATCTTGCCGTTACCGAAAACGTCCCAGCCAAAGCCAATGCGCGGCTCGAAACCCATAGGAGTGTTGTTCACGACGTACCCATTCTGCCCGCCGCGAACCGACATGACTCCAGTGCTTACCTGTTGCGCAAAATCGCTGCCGGCACCCGGGGTGAAAAATGGAAATGGCGTCGTCGAGTTGTGATAGTTGCCCCAGTGGCCGAAGTAATCGTAACGAATTCCGAGGTTCAGGGTGAGGCGCTTCGTGGCTTTCCAATCGTCCTGGAAAAATCCGCCAAGGTATACCCATCGAAGGACCTGATACAAATTGGCCTGCTGGGAAGGATTCGCGACCTCGACCACCGGTCCGCTCTGGGAAAAAGGCTTGTCCTGCGCGAAATCGATCAGATTTGCAAAGCCAAAGGTTGGCCGAAGCACGGCCGCCGTGAAGTTATCGTCGTCGTGGTGCCGGTCGACATCCACACCGCCGCTCAAGGTATGACTGCCGTGCGTCCAAGTCAGGACATCATGCCAGTTAAAGTTCTCGTGCACCCAACCTGCTGGACCCCATTGTGAAAACCCGGAAGCGCCGGAAATGTTGATATCAGGCAGGTCGCGGTTATTGGCCGTGCCCGGATTGGACCCCACGGCTCTCACCACCGTGAAACCCGCTTCATTCAACAGGTTGGGGGAAAAGGTGTGGGTGTAGTCCAGCTTGGCGAAGAAGCCCGTATTCGGAACCACGACCCGGTAGAGCGGTCGCGGATCTTGCTGCAGTTGGTTCGAATAGGTACGGAACATATCGAAGAAGATCCGGTCCTTCGATTGGTTGACGTTGTAATCCACACGGAAGTGCCATTGATATGCATTGTGAGTCAGACTCTCGGGAATAACGGCGGTTCCTACGGCCGGCAGATTGGCAGGAAATGCGGACGACGAAAAGAACCCAGGGTTCTTCGCTTCGACCTGCGCGACGGTCAGAATGTTGCTGGTCGGAGCTACTCCAGGAGGCGCCTGCTTGAAGAATAGGCTGGAAAGGTTATTCGGAAAGTTCGTTTGAACAAACTGCACAAACTGCGGCGTCTCGACCGTCGCCACGTTCGTTGTGGCGTTCGAAGAGCGCAGGCCAAAAACACCTCCAAACACGAACAGCTTGTTTTTGAGGATCGGCCCTCCCAGCGTGCCTCCGAACTCATTGCGGCGAAAGGCGGGCAGCGCACGACAACCTGTAGAGCCCGAAGGGCAGGACTGGAAAATCGTACGAGCCGTTAGTGCATTGTCCGTGTGATACTCCGATAGTGATCCGTGAAGGTCGTTCGTCCCGGGCTTGGTGAAGACTTGCACGTACGCGCCGCTATAGCGACCCTTGGCCGCATCGAACGTCGCGCCCGAAATGCGAATCGCTTGAATGAAATCAGGCTCAGGAGACAAGTTCACGACGCCATCGCGCGAAGCGCTGTTCACTCCTGAGCCGTCGACGTCATACTCATTATTTTCTTGTCTCTGGCCGGAAGCGTTGATTTGGTAGCCCGCTTCCTGCTCGAAACTGTCGTTGTTCGCGGAGCCCGAGCCGAGAGCGCCGCCGCTCGGCAGACCTGAACCAGTTACGCCGGGCGCGAGTTCGATCATACTGGTATAAACATTCCTGCCAAGCAGCGGGGCGTCGTGGATGCTCGTTTCCGACAGCTCCAGCGACGTGTTGCTCTTGTCCGTTTCAACGGTCGCGACCGCACCGGTCACTTCGACGGTCGTCGTTTGCGTGGACAGCCCGAGAGTGGGATGAAGGGTCTTGACCTCATTCGATTGCAACACTACGTCCTTCTGGACCCACGCCTTGAATCCCGCGGCTTCGACCTCAATCGTATAGATACCTCCGGGCAAAGATGCGATACGGAAGTCTCCACTATCGGTGCTGACTGAAAAGCGGCTGACATGCGTCTCCTGGTTGGTGACGATCACCTTTGCGCCGGAAACGGCCGCATCGCTCTGCTCGGTCACCACCCCGGTGAAACCGCTATTGAATTGCGCGTTCACAGGGACCGCCGAAATGGCCAAAAACGGGATAAACAGGACAAATAGAATTCCCAACGACTTCGCATGTGCTGCAACTTTCATCGATTTCCCCCTTCTAAAAAAATCACCTCTGCGCTGCTGCGATCTTCGGTCTGTTTTGTTCCTTGAGCTTCGCGGCTTGTTGCTGACTTTCGAACCGATCAATCAACGCCTGGCCTTCAGCTCTTCTTCCTGCTTTCAAATAAAGTCGGCCCAAGGTGTACTGCGCTGGCGCATGATCCGGGTTCAGGCGCAGGCACGCGACGAGGTCTGCTTCGGCGAGCTTGGGAGCCCGGCGGCCGTAGAGCTTTGCCAGCTGATAGTACGAATCCGCAAAGGACGCATTAAGCCGGATGGCGTTTCGAAACGCTTGTTCGGCATTCGCTTGAATCGCACCCTCGGCACCGTCGCGCTCTTCGATTTGCACCAACACGGTGCCTAGGTAGTAGTGCATGTAGTAGTTGTTCGGGAATTTGTTGATTGCCTCGGAAAGGGTCGTTGCGGATTCTTGTAATTTTTCCGCGTGAGACTGGACGATTGCCAGGCTTAGAAGGGCAACGCTGTTGTCGGTTTCAAGCGCAATTGCTTTCCGCAGGGTTTCTTCCGCTTCATCCAAGCGCGCCAATTTTTCCAGAACAGCGCCCTTCTGGACCAACAGGCGGTAGGAATTCGGGATGTGTTCCAGTCCCACCTCGGCGGCTTCCAGGGCAAGCGGGTAATTCTCGTAATCAGCGCAGAACGTGCTGAAATCGAGATAGTTCTCCTCTTTTTCGGGTTCGAATTTCGTGGCCATCTTCAGCGACTGAAGCGCCAGCCCGAGGTCGCGATTTTTCTCTGCAACATGAGCAAGAAGATTTAGCGATGCGGCGTCCGGCCTGGCGGCCACGCGAGCCTTGAGAATTTCCAAGGCTTCCTGCGTGCGCCCTAACCTGTCGAGCGCCGACGCTCGCTGAATGTCGAGCGTGCCCGGCGAGGCTCCCGCTCGTTCGGCGTTGTCAAAAGCGGCCAATGCGCGATTGTCTTGCCTTAGTTCCGAATGCAGCACACCGGCCTTGACGTATTCACTCGCGCTCACGCTACGGAGCCCATCCAGACGGCTTAGGACCAACTCGGCCCGCTTCGGCTGATGAAGTTGGTAAAGAGAATCCGCGAACGAGAGGATGGCGTCCGGGTATTGATATAGAAGGCTTCCAGCCCTCTCCGAACACATAATTGCCTTCGTATATTCGCCGCGCTTGGCCGCGATCATTCCCAGAAAGAGGTCGGCTACCGGCCTGGATTCGCTCGACTGGCGGGCGAGTTCTTCAAATTCGGACGCCGCCAGATCGTCTTGCTCTAGATGGAAGTGAGTGATCGCTAGATTTTTCTGCGCGGGTACAAACTTCGGATCGATCTGCAGGCCTCTGACGAAGAAGCCTTCGGCGGTGACAAATTCCCCCTTGAGGGTATAAGCGGCCCCGATTGCGTCCAGGAGAAGCACATTCCCGGAGTCCGCCCGCAATCCCCGGTCAAAGGATCGGATGGCTTGGTCCAGCTGACCTTCTCGAACCAGGTGAACACCCTCGACGTACGCGCGCTGAGCGGGGCCGCGGGTGCCAGCATCTGTTTTCGGGGCCTGCTGCGCCCGCAGAGAAATTGGCGTCAAGATCACGCTGCCGAGAACAAACAACGCCCAGAACACGCAACTCGGGATAGCGGGAAACGCGTGGAGCGCTAGATCCGGAACTCGCCTTCGGCGACCGACTTCGCGGATAGATCGCACATTACACCCCGAAAGACAGACTGCTTCCCCTACGGCGGCGCCGGCGACGAGGGATCCGCAAGAAAGCGCCGGCAAACCGCGCTGGCCAACGACCCCGAAGTGCATTACTTGAAACGTTCCAAATAATGACCTGCTCGATAAATCAGATTTAACGGCCACACCTGCATGTTCTACGGCTCACACCCGTCCAGCGTGAGCGCAAAATAAAACGTTTCAAAATAATTGTCAAGCGGGTTTTTTTAGGGCATGATGATTCCGTTCCCAAGATGTAATCGTTTTTGAGACGGAGATCTCGATACTTCGGAAACAGCAAGGGCGTAAGCGCCCCGAGATCGATATGGAAACCTGCGCACCAAGTTGGCGCAGTTCCCTCTTCCGTTGCGAGTCCGGCAAGCGATGGCTTTGTAGGTTAGAGAAGACGCGAGAAAGCGAGACCATCATGTATCAACCGGAAGCATACGCGGTCGCACTAGTGTTCATGATCGGAAGCATGCTTTGTTGGGGTTCTTGGGCTAATACGATGAAACTCACTCCTGGCTGGCCGTTCCAGCTTTTTTACTGGGACTACGTCGTCGGGATCATTTGCGCCAGTTTATTTTGGGGACTGACGCTCGGCAGCGCCGGCGGGGGGGCACTCGCATTTCTCAATAACATCCGCGGCGCCGACGGGCGTCACATCTTATTCGCGATTCTCGGCGGAGTCGTCTTCAACGTAGCGAATCTGCTGCTCGTGGCAGCGATTGAAATCGCGGGGCTGGCAGTCGCGTTTCCGGTTGGCATCGGCCTCGCGCTGGTAGTCGGGGTTCTCCTCAACTATATCGTTTCGCCGATGGGCAATCCCGTTCTTCTATTTGGAGGCGTCTTGCTGGTAGTCTTCGCGATCGTCATCGACGCTCTGGCCTACCGGCGACGGGAAACAACGCAAAAAGCTTTGAGCGCGCGCGGATTGCAGATCAGCGTGGCCTGTGGAATCCTGATGGGAATTTTTTATCCCCTGGTGGCCAAGGCGATCCAAGGAGAGCACTCGCTGGGGCCCTACTCGGTGGCGTTCTTCTTCGCTGTTGGTACTGCTCTTTGCGCGATCCCTGTGAACTACTTTTTCATGCGCAAGCCCCTGACGGGAGGCGCCCGGGTAAGCATGCGCGACTACTTCCGGGGGCGCGGAAACTGGCACTGGTGGGGTGTTCTCGGAGGGTTCATTTGGTGCACTGGAGCCGTTCTAAATTTTGTGGCATCACACGCGCAGATCATCGGGCCCGCGATTTCGTACACCATCGGGCAAGGCGCAACGATGGTCTCCGCGGTCTGGGGTGTTTTCGTTTGGAAGGAATTCGCCAATGCTCCGAGCGCTTCGCGAAAACTCATTCCGTTGATGTTCGTATTTTTTCTGGTCGGTCTGGGCGCTGTCGCCCTCGCCCCCGTGTTTCCTCGATGACCCAGACGAACGTTGTGGGAATGACGCGGCAAGACTTCACAAGTACATTGCGAGACTTGGAATCCATATGAAGAACAGACTGGTAGTTGTGGGCAGCATAAACATGGATTTGGTTGCAGCAACGGAACGCATTCCGCTCGCTGGCGAAACGGTCACCGGCTCGAGTTTCCGCACTTTTCCGGGCGGAAAGGGCGCGAATCAGGCTTTTGCCGCCGCACGCCTCCGCGCCCCGGTCAGCATGATTGGAAAGGTCGGGAGTGACGCATTCGGATCCGAACTGAGAGCTAGCCTTGACGCTTCCGGCGTCGACACCAAGGCCGTAACGGTTGCCCCGACCTCTTCCGGTCTAGCCCAGATTACGACTACGGCCAATGGAGACAATGCGATCGTAGTGGTCGGCGGCGCTAACTCTCACCTTTCCCCTCGGGATCTTGACGAGCATCTCGATCTGATTCGCAAGGCTGGCATCCTGCTGACGCAGCTCGAGATTCCGTTCGAAACTGTGGAGCATCTTGCGGTCATAGCGCGACGAGAAAATATTCCCCTGATCCTTGATCCTGCGCCTGCCCGGCCGCTGCCAGCATCCCTGCTCCAGTGCGTGGAGTGGCTTACTCCAAATGAGACGGAGACTTGTTCGATGCTTGAACTTAAGGCACAGGAACTAAGTCAGGAAGGACTCGACGGAGCTGCGACCATGTTGTTGCAGCGAGGAAGCAGGAACGTTCTTCTGAAGTTGGGGAGGCGCGGTTGTTATCTTGCGTTTTCGGATGGCAGGAGGATCGCGATGCCTGGGTTCACCGTGCGTGCTGTAGACAGCACCGGAGCTGGCGATGCGTTCAACGGCGCTTTTGCGGCAGCGCTCCTGCAAGGCAAAGACCCGATTGGTAGTGCCTCGTGGGCTTCGGCTGTGGCAGCCATATCCGTGACCCGGTATGGAGCGCAGCCCTCCATGCCCACGCAGGAAGAGGTCGAGGTCTTTCTCGGAGAGAATGCGGATCTCGAGCGGACCGCGTAGGGACTCGTCGGGCCATGGGACAGGCCTGGCATCGCGAAGGAGAGCTAAACGGCTAGGACCACTTGCACCTGGACGTTGTTCTTGACGCTGGTTCCCTGCTGCTGGTTGCTCACTGCGATACGAGCGGCTTCACACCACTTCGAGGGACAAAACGCGATTCCAGCTCATGCGAATCGGCCACATGGGGACCGACAGGACTTTCTAGGAGATGGAGTCTGCCAGTCCTGCCACGAACAAACGCTAAAGACTTTCTTGGAAACGCGTCATCACCGTACTTCTCAGTGCCCTGACGCGGCTTCCATTGCGGGGAAATTCAGCCCGGGTGAAAACCGGATGACGACCCTTAACCCTGAGCTTTCCTTTCGGATGGACGCAATAAACGGTCACTTTTATGAGACAGCTATTCTCGCCAAACCCGGCCACGCCACAATGCGATCCGAGCAGTTCAATATCGTCGTTGGCTCCGGAAGGAAAGGCCAGACCTACTTATACTGGAAAGATGATGGTTTGTTTGAGCTGCCCGTTTCGTATTGGACCGAGTTAAAACGATGGATCAACAGTCCGGGATATGTGGACGGGTCCGCTGACTTTGACCGCCCGGTTACGCCAAGATGCCTCGAGTGCCATGCAACGTACTTTGAGGCGCTTGGCCGCTTGCCCACTGACAACCTCTACAGTAAAAGCAACTTCGTATTGGGAATTTCGTGCGAGCGGTGCCACGGGCCAGGAGCGGACCACGTTCGACAGCAAGCGTCGGGCGCTCAGCCTCCGAACGGCGTAAAAGCAATGGCGCCTGCCGGCTTACCAAGAGAGGAACAAGTCGAGATTTGCGCGCAGTGCCATGGCGGGGTCGGTCAACAAATCGCTCCGGCCTTTTCTTTTATCCCGGGGCAACGCCTGTCGGACTATATCAAGCTGCACCGTCCCGCCCCTGACGAGAGCGTGGACGTTCACGGCAACCAGGTCGCTCTTCTCGAAAGGAGCCGCTGCTTTCAGTCTTCGCCTGCAATGACGTGTTCGTTCTGTCACGATCCACACGCCCCCGAGCCACCGGCCGCGCGTTACTCCGAGCGCTGCATCGCGTGCCACCAACCACGGAAGTGCGGACTGTACGCGAAACTTGGACCGCAGATCGCCGCCAATTGCGTGGATTGCCACATGCCTGTGCAGGTTTCCCGTTCGCTCGTTTTCGATGAGGAGGACACCCGGGTCGGAGCCCGGGTTCGCAATCACTGGATTCGAGTGTATCCGGAGGAAAAGCGCGGCCCACGATCGCGCTAGCCTTCGCTCGCAATTTGCAACGCAGCCGATGATGGGATATTGGTTCCGGATGACCATAACACGTCGCAATTTCATCCGACTATCGGCAGGCACAGCAGTGTCGATGGCCGGCGAACGGTTGCTCGCGCAAGGCGTTTCGACGCACAGCACGAAACCCGTGGCCAGGCCGGCTCCTTCAGGAAAGCCATTCCATGCCTATTTTGTTGATGTGGCTCACTCCGCAGGTTTGCGCGCCCCCATAATCTATGGCGGCGTCAACAGCAAGAAGTACATTCTGGAATCCGTCGGCTGCGGATGTGCCTTCATCGATTACGACAACGACGGATGGATGGATATTTTCCTATTGACCGGAACACGGCTGGAAGGCGCGCCTGCCGAGGCGACAAACCGGCTCTATAAAAATAACCGCGACGGGACGTTCACGGACGTCACCGAGAAAGCCGGACTGCGGGCGATTGGATGGGCGTCTGGGGTTTGCGTCGGCGATTATAACAACGACGGCTTCGAGGATATTTTTTGTACAGCCTTTGGGCACAATGTCCTTTATCGAAACAATGGCGATGGAACGTTTTCGGACGTGACGCAAGCGGCAGGCCTCTTGAACAGCGAACCGCGATGGGGAGCGGGCTGCAGTTTCCTGGACTACGACCGCGACGGGCACCTTGACCTATTTGTTTCGAACTACCTGCAGTTCTCGTTCGAACACGCACCGGTTCCCGGAGCAAATTCCAACTGCACTTGGAAAGGCGTCCCCGTCGAATGCGGACCGCGTGGAATGCCCCCGGGCCGCCATTCCCTTTACCGAAACAACGGCGACGGTACGTTTACCGATGTCAGCCGGGAAGCGGGTATTGCGAAGGCCACGCAAAGTTACGGGATGACTGTCGTTGCGGCGGATCTGGACGAGGATGGATGGCCCGACATCTATGTTGCCTGTGATTCCACGCCGAGCCTTCTCTTCATGAACAATCATGACGGAACTTTCCGCGAAGAGGGCTTGGTGCGCGGCGTCGCCCTCAGCGAAGACGGCATGGAGCAGGCCGGCATGGGAGTCGGAGTGGGCGATTACGACCTGGACGGACATCTCGACCTTTTCAAAACACACTTTGCCGACGACACAAATGTTCTGTACCACAACGACGGCAAAGGTAATTTCGACGAGGTGTCGCGATCTTCGCGCGTGGGTGTTGAAACCCGATATATATGCTGGGGGGCTGGAATCGTCGACCTGGATAATGACGGCTACCCGGACCTTTTCATGGTGACGGGGAACGTTTACCCGGAGGTGGAAAGCAAACTTCCGCAGTACGCGAACAAGACCCCGCGTGCTGTGTTTCGCAATTTGGGCAATCACACGTTCGAGGAACTGGTGGAGGCGGCAGGTCCCGGGGTTGCGGAGCCCCACTGCAGCCGCGGATGTGCTTTCGGCGACTTTGATAATGATGGCGACATGGATATTCTGACCGTAAATCTGAACGAGCCGCCATCGCTGCTGCGCAATGACCTCACCGGGAAACAGAATTGGATCAAGGTAAAACTGGAGGGCGTGAAGTCGAATCGCAGTGCGATTGGGGCGCGGGTTCTGGTGCGATATGCAGGCAAGACGCAAGCGCAGGCAGTCTTGAGTCAGGCTAGCTTTTATTCGTGCAACGATCCTCGACTTCATTTCGGCCTCGGAGACTCCGCCTGGGCGGACGTGGAAGTGCATTGGCCGAACGGGCTGCACGAGAAATTCAAAAGCATGCCGGCCAATCAACTCATCACGCTGCGGGAGGGACAGGGGCGAGTGGAGAATAAAGGCTGGTCGAGCCGTTGAGGAACCTCTGCAATCCGCAGGACCAGGCCCAGCCCCATATTAAAACCTTTCAAATACGGACCATCCAAAACTAAGATTTGCCGCCCTCACGAGGCTTTACGGTGGACAATCTGTTTTGAAACGTTTTATATTGACGGCGGTCGGATTGGGTTTTGCACCAAATTGGGAGGGAAACGTGATCTGGAGCATCGTGCGCTTAGTCCTTGTTGTGCTTGTTTGCGTTGCTGCGCTGGCCGCGCAGGACACCAAGTTTCAACCCGAGGGCCAACAAATCCCCGGGGCTGCCTGCCTGAACATGAAGGGCGCTTGGGAGGGTGGAACAAAGGCTTGCTCCGCCGAAGAGCATGAAACCTGGCTCGCCGATGTGCGCCACTGGCGCGAGGAGCGGCGCATCCGCATCGGCTACGACGGCTCGCGTTACGATCTTCCCGCGCTGAAATGGACGCAATCCAGCTTCATTCAGCCGCAAATGATGGTCGAGGATCGTTTCTTCTATGATCCGGTCGCCAATCGCTACACCGTGGATCGCTATCTCGACGATCTAGATCGGCGCTACGGTGGCATCGACGCCGTTTTGATCTGGCCAACCTATTCCAACATGGGAATCGACAATCGCAACCAGCACGACATGATCCGTTCCATGCCGGGCGGGGTCGCCGGCGTCCGCAACATGATCGCTGATTTTCACCGGCGAGGAGTTCGTGTTTTCTTTCCGATGATGATGTGGGATCAAGGCACGCGGGATCCCGGAAAACAGTGGCCCGATGCGATCGCTTCGCTCATGGCGGAGATCGGTGCCGACGGCATCAACGGCGATACACAAGACGGTGTTCCGCGGGCTTTTTCCGAAGCCGCGGATCGCGCGGGTCACCCCCTTGCGTTTGAACCGGAAGGCGGCCCACACGATGAGGGGGTGGCCTATGACCTGCTGACCTGGGGGCAGTATAAATTCCCATTTACCCCGAAGGTCGATCGCTACAAGTGGCTCGAGCCACGCCACATGGTGAACATTTCCGATCGCTGGAACCGTAACAAGACGGATGACCTGCAGTTTGCCTTTTTTAACGGTGTCGGCTGGGAGAGTTGGGAAAATATCTGGGGAATCTGGAACGGTATTGTGCTGCGTGACGCCGAAGCAACCCGACGCGTGGCCACCCTTGAGCGCGGCGTGGCGCCCTTTTTGGTGAGTCAGGATTGGGAACCGTTCGCCCCCATGCTGCACTTCGGCGTATTTGCCAGCCGCTGGCCTTTGGGTGAGGACACGGTCTGGACGATTATAAATCGCAATGAATACAATATTTCCGGACCGCAGATCGAACTGCCTGCACAGGAAGGGATGCATTACTTTGATCTCTATCATGGAGTGCAACTCACTCCGGAGAGTCGGGGCAACAAGGTCGTACTGACGTTCGATCTCGGCGAGAAAGACTACGGAGCAATTCTCACAACGAAAGCAGCTTTGCCCGAGCCCCTCAAGAGGCTCATGACAACGATGAAGGCCATGACGGCGAAACCGCTCACGGCTTTCTCCCGTGAGTGGACGTTCTTGCCCCAGCATATCGTCCCGATGGCGGCAACCAAGCCCCCCGCGGAAACGCCAACCGACATGGTAAAGATCCCTGCCGGCGACTTTCGCTTCAAAGTGCAAGGCATCGAGATTGAAGGGTTCGACGATATCGGTGTCGATGTGCAATATCCCTGGGAGGACTCGCCCCGCCGGTATCACGAACACCTGATGAACGTGAAGTCCTTCTGGATCGACAAATATCCGGTGACAAACGAGCAATTCAAGAAATTCCTCGATGCGACGCACTACCATCCCAAAGACGACCTGGATTTTCTACGCGACTGGCAGAACGGCACCTACCCCGCGGGCGCAGCGGACAAGCCGGTGACGTGGGTGGCTCTCGAAGATGCGCGCGCCTATGCAGCTTGGGCCGGCAAACGCCTCCCGCACGAATGGGAGTGGCAGTACGCTGCGCAAAGTACGGACGGGCGCTTATATCCGTGGGGTAATAATTGGGATGCGTCGGCGGTCCCGCTGCCGGACAAGCGGCGCACAATGCGTGGTCCGGATAGCGTCACCGCGCATCCAACAGGCGCAAGCCCGTTCGGCGTTATGGATCTGGTCGGCAATGTCTGGCAATGGACGGATGAATTTCTTGACGAGCACACGCGCGGCGGTATTTTGCGCGGCGGCAGCTATTATCAGCCCCAGGGATCGATCTGGTATTTCCCGCAAGCGTACAAGCTCACAGAGCACGGCAAGCTCGCCTTGATGGCACCTAGCAAGGACCGCTCGGCGGCTTTGGGCTTTCGTTGCGTCCAAGATGCGCAGTAATATCCCTGCTACTATCTAATTCCGGCACCGTATGACGAACATGACGACTATGAAGCAGATAGCCGAGCGTGCCCAAGTCTCTCTGGGCACCGTGTCGCATGTCATCAACCATACCGCGCCAGTTCGAGAACGGCTACGGCTGCGGGTGCTGGAGGCGATTCGCAGCCTTGGCTACCAACCCAGCCAATTGGCGAGGGGACTGCGGCGCAATTCCACGAACATGTTGGGGATGGTGATCCCCGACATTACCAACCCCTTCTTTCCAGGTGTCGTTCGAGGTGTGGAGGATTTTGCATTCAAAGCATCTTTCCGAGTTGTGTTGTGCAACACGGATAACGATCCGGCCAAGGAAAAGGCTTACCTTGACGAATTACGCTCCTATCGACCTGCTGGGCTTTTGGTTATTCCTGCCGCCGAAAGCAACCTGTCGGCCGAACTTGGAGCCACACCAACCGGCGTCCCGGTCGTATGCATTGATCGCCGCCCCGCAGACTGGAAGGGTGACGCCGTCATGGTCGCCAATGAAGACGGCGCATTTCACGCAACCGAGTACCTTTTACAGATGGGTCATACTCAGTTGGCCGCGATCGCGGGCCCTTCTCACCTCACAAATGCCGCTGAACGTTTGGCCGGATTTCGCAAAGCGCTCGCAAAACATGGAGTGCGTATTGCGCCAGAATACATTCAGGAAACCAAATTCGACCGGGACAGTGGCTACCGTAGCGGGGTCCGCTTACTCAGCATGTTGCCTCGTCCGACAGCCATCTTTGCGTCAAACGATCTCATGGCTTTGGGAGCATTGCTGGCGGCCAGAGAGCTCGGATTGCGTTGCCCTGCCGACATCTCGATCATCGGATTTGACAATCTGGAGCTCGGAATGTTCACAGATCCAGCGCTTTCATCGGTTCATCAATCCGGCTATCAGATGGGCGCAAGAGCCGCACGCCTTCTACTAGACCGTATCAAGGGTAAGAAAGGACGCGCCCAACAGATTGTCCTGCCGACTGAACTCAAGATACGCAATTCCGTGGCTTCGCCGCGTAAATCCAATTCGGCGTAGTCTATGAGGTTGGGTCACCTTCAAGACATGCTCTATGATTCGGCAGAGAACCGAATCCTTCTAGAGCCAACTCCCTCCCACGTGAAGAGCCTCTGCTGTCAGGGAGCCAAAGCCCCTCTCATTTCAGACAATGGCAAAAAGAGTGAAAGACAATGTGGGGGTAACGACCGGAATCGAACCCGCGACCTACAGCGTGACAGGCAGGCTTCTTACAGATTGAACTGCGCTTCGCCATCACTGAAAGTTCGCACGTCCCACACGCCGAGTGACCCTCAAGAGTTCTAGCTCGGCAGCTCAGGAGCTCTAGTGTCGCTGTGCACGTACTGTGCACAAATCGAATGTTTTCAGAACATTGGGGTTAGCTTCGAGCGAAAAGCAGATTCCCCGATTGTTGGAAACGTTAGTAGTTAGAAGTACCGGATGGAGCTGTTGGAGTCGAGTGGCGTGCGCCCAAGGCAGGCGTTCTAACCAACTGAGCTACGCCCCAAATCGACTATCCGACGACTTCCACGTCCTACCGTCCTTCTGGGGGCTTGCCAGGCGCACAGGACAGCTTCTCGACATAGCCCAATCGATTCCAGCTTCCAGCTGTTCGGCCTTCTCCCGAAGAGTCTTAACGCCCTGAGTGTAGTGCCATCCGGCCAATCGTAAAGTTGGCAAATAGTTGGCAAATTGGTCTTTTGAGAGATATTCCCCGAAAGGGGAAAAGTGAGAATCACCGCGTATTTGCTGGTGATTGTGATGGTGGGCCTGGGTGGACTTGAACCACCGACCTCGCCCTTATCAGGGTAGCGTGGTTAGGTTTTACAACAACTTACAAGACCGCGGGGACTGCCAAGCTACCCGCAAGTCATACAAGACATCGCATTCTGTGGGTTCGGCTGTGGGTTGAGAAAAAGGCTTCATTGTGATTGGCAAAGCTCAACCGTTATCTCCTGAATCTTGAAAGGACCGGTTTGTTCACTGATGCTCGGCCAAGTCCGCAGTATGTTTGAGGGACACATATGCCTTGGGCGCACACGACTCGACTCTACCGTCTTCTAAATACTAACGTTTACAATAAATAAGGGAATCTGCTTTTCGCTCAAAGCTAACTCCAATGATTGGAAATCGTTGGATAAAGGCACACTTTTGGCACAGTGGCGCGCCTGCTTGTTAGGGCTGGAAAAGACATAAACGCCTGCCTGTCACGCGGGAGGTCGCGGGTTCGAGTCCCGTCGCTCCGCCAACATTATGTTGACCTTTACTGCGTCCCCAGGCCGTTGGCACGTTGTAGGCATGCACTCGCTCCATTCACTCCTGTGGAGGGTTCAATTTTCTATTTGGAGTGTACATATCAAAAGTTGTTTAGTTATCGGCTGATATGTTATACGATACCGACCAAGTAGCGTCATCCTAAATAACTGACATTCGAGAAAAGGATGCAAGACCTGCGTCAATTTGACGCATCTAGTTCCCATCTAAACTGAGGAAACAAATTGAGGAAGCGCCCGGCCTTCTCCGCCCTCCTTTCTGCTGCAATCGTGCTCCCCCTGTGCTTGTTTGGGGCATCCTGGATTGTTGCGCAGCAAGCGAATCCCACTCATACGCCCAAGGATTTCATGGATGCGCAGGATGCGGCGCAGAAGGCGCTGGATGCCGTGCAACAGGTGTTGCGACGGCATGGTGCTCTTCGCGCCACGGCCGAGGATGCCGCCGCGAGAATCAAGCAACTTTCAAAGTCGCGGGCGACCGACGCCAGCGTTTTGAAGACACTGACCGACGAAGACCAGATCCTCAAAGACCTGAGCGACGCCAAGGTCCTGGACGGCCTTGCTCCGACAAACGATTTGTCTAAAGACGATCTGGCGGGGCCGAAAGACACGCTGGACAAAGTGAAGGCGAAACTAGAGAGCCTTAAAGGCGATAACAATGGCGCGGATTTCGCGCAGGTGTTGACCGCCGACCAGCAGACGCTTGTCACGCAAACCTTGGCGGACTGTCGAACCGCCCTGGACCAAGCAAACAAAGACGGCGGATTGAATCAGGACAGCTACAAGAAACTCACGGATGCGCTCCCGACTATCGTTACTCAAGTAGCAGAAGCAGCTGCGGCACTGACCAAGACTTTGCAGCCGCTGTCTGATCTGCCAGGCAACTCGTCCGAGACGGACGACGTCTTAAAAAAAACGAGTAAATACCTGCCGCAATTTGTTTCCGTCGTCGACCTCCGAGACGATTTCAAGAAAGACAAGAACCTGCTTGCCACGGACCTGGAAGCGCTCGTGGCTACTATAGATCTGAACAATAACAGTTCAGTGAGCCAAAACCTGACCTCCCTGGACACCGCGGTTACGAATATCGCGGGCAAACTGTCTGGTTGGCTCGACACGGTGAAGCAAGCCCCGGCCTCGAAGCTTGAGACGCTGGAAAAGGACATCGTCGCGGTCGACAAGGATGCGACGGCCAATACGGCAGCGGCCCAGGCTGACCTTAAGGCGGCAATTCCGGTTCGCGATTCTGCGCAAAGCGTGGTGGATACGTGGACGAAGCTGAAGACGATCCGCGACAAACTGGGGAGGGATGGCGACTTTCTGGACAGTACAGGCGCAAACAGTGCGGATGCGAAGCTCGACGAATTCACTCAGAACACACATGCGTTGGCTGGCGCAACCTCGCGCCTGCAGGAAGCCATCGCGGGCGATTTCAGTAATTTCGAAGCCGACCAGCAACAGCTCTACTACTTCACGGACGTGCCGCGACTCATCAAAATGCTGAATCCCGGCGCTTATGAAATTGGCGGAATTTCGGGCGTGCAAGAACAGGCGGCGGCTCAGCGGCAGAAGCTGGCACAAGCCGAATTGGACCTCGCCGCCGCGCAAGCCGATGTGAACACATATCAGACGCAGTTGATGCAGTTGCCGGAGCAATTAAGACAGGCGCGCGCCGAGGCCCGCCGCCAGGATCAGGCCTACGGCAGGACTTCGAATCGTCTTGCCAACCTGAACGACAGGCTGTCGTCGGTGACGGATCAAATCAACCCGCTGAAGAATTCCGGTACCGGCGCCTCGGCCGCCCAGAAACAGAACGACCAAAATGCGGTGGCGAAAGCACAAAAGGACAAGGACCGTTTGACGGCGCAAACCGCCGACGCCCAACGCGACAACACCAACGCGCTGCACGACAAGGACGTCGCCGATCAAAACCTGAAGGCCCTGGAAGACTCCCAGACAGGCATCCCAGCACAAATCGAAAAGGCGAAGCAAGCGCTCCAGGCGGCGCAAAACAACGTCAGCCAGCGCCGCCAGGCATCGCTGCTTGCGGCGCAAGCGGAATCGGACGCGTTTGCGCTCGCGCGGGACAACCGGCCGTATTGGTTCGCGCCGGCCTCCGCCGTCAGCAAGGATGTCGCTCGCCGTGTCGAGATGTACGGCACAAACGAAAGCAAGATCATCTACATGCGCGGGAAGCGTGCCGATTTGGAAGCCGTAAAGGACATTATCGCCGGCATCGACAAGCCAGCCCCGCAAGCGCGCGTGACCCTTTGGTCTGTGCAACTGAATTACACCAGTGACACAAAGGGAAAAGCCGCGAAGCAGATGAACGACGCGTTGTTCAGTACCGAGGATCGTCTGTCCGAAATTCGATCCCGCATGGCGATATCGATTTCCTTTCTGCGGGACGCGGTAAATTCTGTAGTGAACGCTCAAGCGGCAAATGCATGCAAAGATGTAGGCGTAGACGAATGCCGCCTCGCACGCATACGAAAGTTCTATGGACATCAGGTTCTGCTGGAGCTTGGCGATGCCAACCCGCAAACGCCGAGCGCACCTCCCCCTACGAGTGCGAGCACGCCGCCTGTCCCCAACCCGTTTGCGGAGATCTCAAGATTCACGGTCCCCGACCCCAGTGCCACGACCACTTTGGGCGAAGCATTGCTGATCCTCAGTCTCGCCAGTCCAGCAATGCGTGCTGCGATCATGTGGGAATTTCAGACTCGCGTTAATAATGAGCATCTGAACTCCGGTACCTGGCACTCTTCCGAAGCTTTTGGCAAGACGGACATGCGGTACCTGGTGGAGCCGAAATTTACCAGGCTGGTGCGCGCATTAAACGCGGAAGATGGCCACCCAACCCAATCTGCTGAAGAATTGACTGCCGCCCAGTTGGAAATCGTACGGGCCCTAAAATCCGCAAGCGCTTCGCGGATGTCGGCGCGGGTAGCGTCTTTGATGACGCAACTCGCCGTGGAGAGAAAAAACTCATACGAAATTTGCAAGCAGATTGAGGGAATTGATAAGGCCCTGAATCCAAGGCCCCCCAGGCCTCATTATTGCGAGGGAATGGTTTTCGCCGGGGCTGTCCCTGCAGCCTCTGGAACTCCCGACGACCTCCTAGCTGGCCGCGAGAATCTGAGGGCTGCCGTTTATAACTCCGAGGCGTCGCTCCAGTCGCTCGCAAGCGCGGTCACTCCGCTACTTCTTTTCTTCCGAGACAATCTGGGTATCCCACCGGCTTCTTTCCGCAATCTCGACGGCGAGCGATTAGAGGAGGCTGTCCAGAGGGTGAACGTGAACCCGCAAGCCGATGCGGAGTTCTACTCGTCCATGCAGCGATTTGCTTCCCAGTCCCGACGGGCGACACCGCGACAGGCCGCGGCGGATGAAATGTTGAAAGAGCTGATGACCGCGATGGAGGAGGACCTGGAACGAATTTTCGTCCGGCCTGGGCTGGCGGACCTGCGAGAGGACCTTGCCAGACAAAGTAAACTGCAAGTCGGCGTCTTGCAACGAACCTCCACGCTGGCAACGAACCGCCTGCAAGCCCGCGTCGACCCTCGCTCCTCCGCGCAACTTGCGATCGGCGAACAACAGGACATCCTGGACTCGGTCATGCAGCTTGGGCAGATTTACATGGCTGCACAGACGGGAGGAGCCTTGGGCACGCTCAACGCGTTGAACAATCTCAAACAGAACACCAAGGAGCCCCCGCAAGAGATTTATGGAATCACCACGGGAAGCACATTCAAAATCACACCGATTTTCGACCCTTCGGGGCAGGCGCTGCGATTTCAGTTTGACTATGTTGCGGCAAATAACGTCACTGAACCCAGCGGCACCACGAACCCGCAATTGCCGCGGATCGAGCGGCACACCATAAACACCGAAGTGCAAATTAGCAATCTCGAGGTGAGGGAAATCTCGCGATACGAAGCCAACTCAAGGCTCGGTATTCCCACGAAGTATTGGGGCGGCATTCCGCTCGTCAAGGACGTACTTGAGCAATTTCCGACTGTCCGCCCGTACTTTCCGCTTTTCGGGTGGTTTGTGCGCAAGGCGGGAAGCGGCGCCGTGTCCCAGGAGAGCGTCCTCTTTGGCCAAACGGCTATTTACCCGACGATCGGTGACTTGGTGGAATTACTCACGGGCGGTGAGGATACCCCGCGGGTGCAATAGCTAACGGCTGGAGGTTGATCGATGCCAGGCTTCATCGTGCAGGCAAATAACAATGACAAGTTCGGAATAATCAATGCCGGCGGCTCCGGCCATTCCTCCTTTCTTGCTTTCAGCTTTGCTGCTTGCAGTGCACCGGTACAGCAGCGGCTCGCTCAAGGAGACATTCCTCCGAATCCGGGCTTCGCGGTGCAGTTTGATACTTCGTTCCAGAACGGCCATTTCATAGCCGTCAACGTACGTTAGGTCTTGCGGCGATGCGAAGGCTGTGAGCAGCAGGAGGCTTCCGATGCGTGCAACGGGTCACATTGTGCAATACAGCCCAGAAGATAAGCGAGGCATGATCCACCTAGGCGGCAAGGGCGATACGGCACTGCTCTCGTTTGTCCTGGAGGACTGCGACAAGGCTGTTTGCGACAAATTGCTGAATACAGCGATCCCGGAGGGGCATCCGCTGAGCGTCGCATTCGATATTACCTTAAAAAATCGGGGGCTTTGGGCAACCGGCATCTGTTTCTCGGCAACGGAAAAAGGGGGCCGAAAGACGGCTGGCGAAAAGGTGATAAAGAAGGCCGCTGCGCGAAAACCCCGGCGCTAAAACTCGAGCTGTTTCAGTTTCCGGTTACGAAACTTGTTCTATTGTGGGGTTTTGTGGTTAGGTTCGGGAAAGAAAAGGGACGCCAACTCTGGCGCATGTGTGAGTGCGGCAGCCGTCGCGCGAAAGGCTCCCGCTCCCCTCATTTCACATTCGCTACATGCGCTCTGTTCAGTTTGCTAGCCCCAAATTCCCAATTTCTCGTTCGCCCAGACCAAACTGTTGCCTCAGGTAGACGTGCTCCCCTCTTCGCTCTCCGTCTCCTCTGACGGTGCGGGAGTCCAACTCCTGGTTGTTCTGCGCAATCCGGGTGACTCCGAAATTCAACAGATCCAAGTTTCTTCGCTGACGGAACCTGGTATCGCAGTCTCGCCCTCTCAACCGTTGCGTGTGTCCGCACTTGCGGCACATTCGGACACTTCCTGGGTATTCCAGGTTTCGCAATCGCAAATCGAACCCATCGACAAGCCCTTACGCATCTTAATCGCGTATAGAGACGGTTCAGTATCACGGATTATCGCGCAGTCGATTCCCGTCAAAACCCGCGAACCAGACACTCTGGACAAGTTTTTGGACGCAAAGATTCAGACCACCCTCGAGTCGCTGGATTCTTCGCTACTCCGGCAGTATCGATCTGTTCCTCACAAACAAGCAGGGCGCCCAATCTCCGTTAGCATTAAGGGTCTCGGGCCAGATTTTATTTGTTTTGACGCCGTCGAGAACACCTGCCCGAACGCGAGCTCCACAGGCCCTAAGCCGAACGTGACATCCACTCCCGCTCAGGTCCAGCGATCCCAGATTTCGATCGGCGCATATCAGACTCAGGTGGAAAACTTCAGTGTTGGAGCGAAGAACCGAGTGGAGCCAGGCAAATATCTCCTGTCGTTTGAAATTACGCTTGTCGGCAATGCCAGCCAATCTGCGGTTCGCAACACGGTCGTCAGCCAAACCGTCGATGTCGGAGTTGTCGGTGAATCCACAATCCTGAGGGCGCTTAGCATTAAATCGTTTTTATTGCTGCCGGGAAGCCTGGTCATGCTGACTCTCGGTTTCCTGACCAAATACGCGTGGTCCTGGTCGAAACCGGTAAAGACAACGCCCATACCAGAGCCTACCGACGCGTATTTCTGGCTCGCCAGCATCACGATCTCGGGTGTCATGGCGCTGCTCTACTATGCGATCTTTCATCGCTCGTATTTCGTGCGCTATGGGATACAGGATGTCGCCGTGATCTGGACCTGCTCCGTACTATTCGGTGTGCTTTTGTATGCGTTGACGTTCGGGTGGCCAAGATTCATGGAGTATCAATCAACGCCGACAGCGCCACGATGATCCCGTCAAAGTGCTGGAGAGACTCCACTGGCAACGGCAAACGAACACGGTTGAACGCAGAACCATAGGCAAAGACCCAGACAAGAAAACCGTCTATGTGATAAGCAAGATCTCCGATGATGGCAAGAAAGTTTGGGTGTGTTCGGGAATCTGCGTGTATGTCGACAAAGTTAGAAAAGACCTGCAGGAAACTATACAAGGCGGTTAAGGCGTCGGCGTTTTAGCCACGACCGCTCTCCACATCCGCGATCGCCGCCTTGGGTCCGTAAAGTCTTGGAAATCGTAAGACAGGGGGCGCGACGAGTAACAAGCTCAAGAAATACTGTGGTCGGCGATTTCCGTCTATCTTTCATTTGGGTCGAATCGATGTTTTATGTCTTCACTGGTGCAGTCAAGCCGGTTGCCTCGTTCGATTTCCTTGAATCGAGGCAACAATATTCGTGGCAATTCGACCAAGTTCTGGGCGGCTCGGTCGCGGCCTTCGAGGTTCCATGGCAGAACCGAAAGAAACAGGTTTTCTGGAAATATTATTTAGGAAGTGGAGGCCTCGAACAGGCTAGCGGTGCACAAGCGTCGTCACATTTTGTCCCACTAAAGTCAACGCTCCCGTTTGTTGCAAGCAATAGAAACTTCAAAAGTGTGAGCCTGGAAGGATTCTATTACCCCCACGCCTTTTCCGTGATCATAACTTGCCGTTTCTCCGGAAATCTGGGACTCACGCGCGCCGTCGATCTCGCTTATGCAATTAGACAAGGGAACGAGAAATTTGTTGTCCAGCAAAAGAACGTTTCCGCGACTTCTTCTGTTGATCTCGATTCGCTGTTACAGGACCTTCTCACCTACATGCGCCAATCCGCCCTCGGCAACACCGCAAAGCCTGGCCGTTCGAGAGGCCTGTTCACGATTTTCACCGTTGTGCGTGCCGATTCATTCACGGAATTTCAGCCCGGTGGGCCCATCCACCACGCACTGCACACCGTGACGGAATGGCCACCGGATCCGGTCACCTCTCAGCTCTTTCCTCCAGAAGACGTCATGATACCGATCAAGGGAGCGACCGCCAGCGGAAGCATATTGGTCGGGCGTCAGCGAACTCGCGCGGTCTGGTTTCCCGGCCTGTTTTCGCAGCGCCCTAGCAAAAAGCCTTCGCTCGGTTGTTATCACAGGAATCAATGCTTCAGTGCCATGCAGGTCGAAAGTCTTAGTCTGTTGGTCCGTTGCACTCTGGACCTGATCACCACGGGCACACCGTTCTACAAGCTTAAACCCGCTCACCGAGCATCCGCGATGGATGTTAACAAGCGCCTTGAGGAACTGTATCTAGCGGATCGGCAAACCCAGAACACCTATCGGTCATGCAGCGTCAGAAAACAGATTGAGCAGAACGATTTGAAACAGATCAACGACCTGCGCCGGGTCATTAACCCTGCGAGCCAGAATTTGCCTTTGTCTCAGCAGTCTTCTGGTTGAGCCACATCGGTTCCGAATGCACCGGCGCAATCAGCGCCCGAATCAAGTCCGAATACTTCCACGAATTCGTAACGACTGCGGGAATACCGGAACTTTTATTGTCGTCGTGGCACCTAGGAGTTTGTGGATTCGTTAGGAGGCACGCTCGATCTCATGCAGCGACTGCCCCGCCTTCCAACGCCGCCATATCTCGGTTCTCTGCCAGGCACTTGAATTACTTTCGGTTTGCCCGTTCGGAGATTGTAAGTTGATAGCATGGCTCACACGCTCAGTGGTGGCTCTTCGCAACCTTTTCGAAAGTTTGCGTGGTGGCGTGGTTGCCTGGTTGCCATGAGATTCTATCGGACCTCTGGACCGTCACCGCAGGCGCCGCCTCCCGCATCGCTGGGCAAGCCTACCCAGCGCGTCTGCTTGGCAGGCAGGGGCGCTACTACTCACACTGAAAAAAATGGAGATCGGAACAATCAGATGTGAGAATTAGAGTTCGTCGTCTTGCGTCCCGTTTCGCCCGAAATTGCCAATCCAACTGCCACCAGAACTCCCACCAAGAGATAGACAGGCCGTCTCATGAAGTGGAGTCATTCTGATCCCCACCGCCCCTACGCATAGCTACGAGCGTTTGCGTTCCAGGAAGTACTCGGAAAGACGCATAAGGGTGAAGTCGGCCAACTCGTCCGAGGAAATCTCCCCCGAGTCGCCTATCCAGACGATTCGGTCCGGAGATGTTTCCATTGCAGGCTGAAATTGATAGTGGATGGGTCTCGGAGGAGCGGAAAAAACGTCCGCGTACATGCCTTGGGGCTCCCTGCCAAGAGTGAGTCTGAGCGATATGGGTCCAGCATTCATGATTGGCTGCGAAAAAAGCAGAAAAGCAGCAACATTGCCCTGCTTCACGTACGGTCCACCTTTACAGAATTCAAAATGCGGTAAGTCGTTCAGGGCGGCATTGGTTGCCAGTGCCCTTGCTTCAACGGCTTGCACAAGTCTTTCAAATTCCGGGCGCGCTTCTCGATAAATGAATTGATTTATATGCTCTTGCCTTTGTCGCGCTTGTTTTTCCGTCTCTAGCTTGAGGTTCTTTTCGGCTGCCAAGCGGTTTAAGCGCTCCCCAAGCGATTCCTTTTCTTGCATGATCGTTTCTAAGCCTCCTCTGTTTCATCAGCTCCGAGTCAGTACGAGTGGGTTATGCAGTGTTTGCGGCGGAAGCTGCCTTTTCGCCCGACGTAATGGCTGCAGCTTTCTTTGCTCCTAACAGTTCTTCGATCAACTGTTTGCTGGCTGCAACGACATGTGCGCACGTGCGAGTGCCAGCCGAACGCAAAGCGAGGTACTCCCCTCGGGACAACCGTTCTGAGAGCCGCAACAGGTCCAGGGAATCTACAGGCAAACCGACTTCCAGGGAACGACATAGTTCGTCGATGTCGGTCTCCGTCGGGGCCCTTGTTGGGTAGATGAGTGCCACGATTTGGTGCACTGAGCGCAGGCACCAGCGTGTCGCGTCGGCGAATCGAGTGATGTCCCCCCTGCTCAATTTTCCTTGGAATGAGTTGGCCGTGTACCGCTGCTCGATGAGTTCCACTGGTTCCCCAGCGACCCAATCGGACAAGACAGCTGCGCGTTTGCATCGCGCCCAATACGTGAAATGGTCGCCCGCATAGCGCTGCAGGAACGTAATGGTGGCGTCGCCAAATCGCTGGGCGGCATGGCGTGCACAGATGGCTTCCTTGATGCCCTTTTTGTACATCGGGGTATAAGCCGCGTCTGCCTCCTGAAGCAGTTGGACGAGCGCAAGCAAGTCACGTGCACTTATGCTTGTTGTGTGGGTGCTCCTCACGGCGTCGATAAGCCGTAGCGCAGAGCGAAAAGCAAGAGGAGAATTGCCACACGCCTTCCCGAGCGGTGTGAGGCGGACACACACATTTTCCTGTTCGACAAGGCCCAAACGAAGCATCTCGTTCAGAAGGTTCTCAACATTGGCAACCATCGCTGCACGCCAATTGGGATTAATTGAGGCGGCAAGGAAACCGCCGTAGGTGGCCGCAAGTAACCGAGAGACCTCCGACCGAGGCAAGGAACGAAGTTGCGGCTGAGCGAGCAGCCGCAGAAGCCAGGTGTCAAGTTGACCCGGATGAAATGATGATACGAGGGATTCAGGCGAGCCCAAAACGTACCTTGCGAGCAGGTTCTCGGTATCGGTGGGTGTTTCGGAAAGAATCATGGAAGTACCTTTTTCATTAAATCCCAATCTGCCGGCTCGTCCCGCCATGTTCTTGTATTCGGCAACGGTAAATTCTCGACCGTCTTCACCGAGAAATTCTTGTTCCGCGATGATGACCGTTGATGTAGGAGTATTGATTCCTGCAGCCACGGTGGTCGTTGCGACCAGCACTCGCAGACCGGAGTCCGGGTCGCGAAAAGTTCGCTCGACGATTTCCTTCTCGTCGCTGGTCAGATTTGAATTGTGAAAGGCTGTACCGCCTTGCAACGAGCGGCGAAGGCCCGCTGATGAGGTGGAAGCGTCGTGAAGAGGCAGTTGGTCCAGAGCCGTGGACACGGCAGGCAGTGCCAGATCTCGTGCGAGGTATTGAGCACAGCCCTCAGTTTTCCCACGAACATTGCGAAATATAAGAATTTTCTGTCCCTGCTGAAGAAGTTTGGAAACAAGCGGCACGAGTACGTCTTGCGCCCCGGGCTTTTCGTGCCGTTGGCGTATCTGGTACGGGGGAAGGATCTCTTCGGTGCGCCGCCTTCCGGACTCGACGAGGTGAAACGTGCCCGAGCGGTCCACTACGCCTTCCGTGAGCGGAACAGGACGACGTTCGGTGCGCAGTATCTCAACGCCTAACCATTCGTTGAAACGATTAGCATTTCCAATCACCGCCGAGAGCGCGATAAGTTGAGGATCGATGCCGCGTTCGCGCGCGGCAAGCAAGTACGTCAGAAGCAACTCCACGGTGATGCCGCGTCCGGGATCGGTTATGAACTGCGCTTCATCGATAACGACGAGGCCCAACTGAGTGATGGTATGGGGAAGGGCCACAGCGAGATTAAGAAACATTTCGTACGTCAGGAGGCCCAGGTCATACTTTCCGCGGACGAAGGATTCCACTTGGTCCGCATAATCTCCTGTGCAACGAATGACCCGCAGTCCTGCTCCTTCTCCGTAGATTCTCCGAAACTGGTCATATTTCTCATTCACCAACGCGCGATACGGCAACAAAAAAACAGCTTTCTGTCCCCGCGAGATAGCCTTGGCAGCACACATCTCTCCAATGAAAGTCTTTCCGGCGCTCGTCGGCGCGATGACTAAGAGTGATTTACCGGTTAAGACATCAAATTTGTTCACCGCCGTGAGCTGTACATCATTCAATTGCGGGAACCGGCCTTCCCACTCACTCAAGATTACGGCTGGGATTTGGAAGACACTTAGTTCTTGGACGGATGGGCCAACCTTTACCGTGCTCTCATCTGGGAAGAAGCGATTGTAGTTCGGGCCGCGCCTTAACCTCGGCAAGACGATTCCGCCCTGCACTTCGCCGAGAAATACAGGAGTCTGTTCAATTCCCATACGAGCGGCTTCGGCCCGGATACGCCCCATCACAGCGTTGACGAGAGTCAACACGCTCGTGTGCTCCTGTTCCCCAAATGCGTCCAGGAGTGCCTTCGTCAATAGGCCGTGATCGTGTCCGGGAAGCTCGTATGCGGGCTCATCGAGACTGGATGCTGTGATGATTACGCGTCCGCGTCCAGCGATGTCCAGCAATGGGTCGTGGAAATCTCGCGACAGCGGACTATCGTCCAGAACACGAGCGGTAACTCCCCCGCTAAAGCAGCAATCGAGAATCAAAATAGCGACCCGTGCCTTTGTTTTCTTGAATAGCTCGGCAAGTTCCTCCATGGGGATCGTGGTGTTCGAGAGTGCTAGGCGATTGGTGTCATGAACAACCAACCTGTGATCACGCGTGCCGTGTCCTGCAAAGAAGATCAACGCAACATCCTCTTCCGTCGCATCGAGAAGGGCGCGGCTGAAGGCTGCTCTCACTGCGGTGGCGGTGCCCTCTTCATCGGCAAGCAGGTGGGCGTCGGCGTCTGGGAGGGTGTCGGCGAAAAGGCCCCAAAGAGCTTTGGCATCGTTGGCCGCGCCTGACAGTTCACGAATTTGGGGGTCTGAAAAACGATCAATTCCGACGAAGGCGAGACGATATTTCATGGCAGTCCACCGGGGCCGCGTTGCTCTACTTCAAAAGCTACTCAACGAGTTTACACTATGGGCGAATATATGGCGAAGACTTTTGCGCAGGTATGGGGCAGCGGTGGAACAGGACTGCTGTAACAGCTTATGTGCCTACCCTCTCGTCGCCACTCTGACAACTTGGGGAGCTGCTGGCTTTCTGATAATTGTTCTGATGTAAGAGTCAACTTCCCGCCGTCTGGCGTCTAACTTGTCGTACAGAGCTGCCTCCTCACTCCAGGAGTTTTCATGCCAGTCTCTCGCTTTTGTTGACGCTCCCGCAAGGACTCCACGCTCTCTGCTATGTCACGGAAGCGGGTGACGAACTTGTCGAACAGCTGCTGAGCTTTATCGTTGCGTCCTTTTCCAGCTGCGCGAGCGAGTGCCAGTTCACAAATTGCCTCACGCATGATGGTTGCGAGATGAACTGCCATTTGGGGATCGACGATTGGGACGTTTTTGTGAATGCACAATCCCTTTCTCTTTTGCGGAAAGCAACGGCTCACTATGACAACGTTCGGGGTATCGTATTGCGTCTGGTAGCGCTTTGCTTGTGCGATGAAGCTATTCTGCCAGTTGGAGACGTTCTTACTTTCATAGACGATGCGACCGACTCGCTTGGTCTCAACTATGATTTCGTGGATGATGTCAGCGCCTTTTTGACCACGGCGGACGGGATCGATGCTGTCGAACGGGAACGCCCTCCGCAGCTCTAAGAGAAGGTCCACTTCGGCTTCCTTCCCGAGCTGATCTGCTATCTGATTATCCAGCTTTCTAGACAGGTGATCTAGCTGTGTCTGGAACCGCGCACGGTCAGCCTCGAATCGAGCACGATCCTTTTCGCGGGCTGCTTGGAGCTTTTCAATCTCGGCCTGGCTCTGCTTAGCCACAGTCTTTGCGGTTAACGCGGCTCTGCGGTCTGCTGCTCGATCCGCCTCCCGACGTGTGCGCTGAATTTCGAGATTCTTCTCACGTTCGGCTTTGTCAGCACGTCGCCTCGCTTCAATCAGATCCCGTTTAACCTCACGTCGTGCAGATTGTTGTGCACGTTCTCGTTCCTCTTCTAAGAGTTTGGGGAGTCTCTTGCGGAACTCACTCTCGAGTGCTTGTTTTTCCTGACCTCGCGCGCGAGCAGTGATCAAATTCAGGCGATGTCGCAGCTCACCGGCATGAATTGCTTTAGGCAAGGGTTGCCCGCAGAGAGGACACTTTGCCATATGGGGCACCTTACCTCGGAGGCCAACAGCGATATCGCGAAGGTTGGAGGGCTTCAGGGAATGCGCCGAGGACATCTTGCGACTAACGAAATTGAACTGGAACACTTCCGCTTTTGCGACGCACGATCCCATAACGTTGGCGTTCTCGCGGCGGGTGGGCGAAATTCTAAAGCTAGCGGGATCAAAGGAGCCTGCGATTCAATACCGCTACTACATGTAGCGGTAAATCTTCAAGAAATTCACGGTGCTTTCGAGATAAGCACAGTGTTCGGCGATGCGCTCGCAAGACGGTCCAGGCTGCCGTCCTCAAGAGCATGATGAAGTTCGTGAGGACTGAGCACCCTCGGAAGTTCGGACGAGAGCCAATACCGAGGATCAAGGGAATCGATGAACTCAACGAATGGCGTAATAGCAATCGGCAAAATCCGCCGGTATCTGCGGACATCGTAATTCTTCCCAAGAACATGAGATGCTAGCCAATGCGCTTTTTCATCGATGTCGTGAAGCGCTTGGTCGATCTTTGCGCGCCTGAACGCCAGAGCCTTCGGGTCTCCCCGCTCAATACCAAACGAACGTCCAACGGCCCTGCATTCTGTTATGACAAGTAGTTCGCCCAGGTCGAAAGCTGCATCTATCTGCCGCGACTCATCGTTGAGAGAATTGCATGGGCCCGTTGGCAGGGCAGATTTTCCTCCGTGCACGAGTTGTTCCAGAATTTGCCCCTTGAAGTGCTGTTCCCCAAGTTGCACTCCAAAAAACAAGTTGTACAGGATGCTGTCGATCCACGCATAGTCTATGAATACCAACTCTAGCCCACAGGGTAGGAAGACAAAATGCGGGTCGCCTAGTGAAACGTCGACCTGCTCCCGTCTCGTCGTCGGTGAGAGGAAACGCACAACACCGGCTACATCTACGTTTGACAAGTCCTCCTGCAAGCCAAGCAACTCACAGGAAGCCGGTATAAGTGCCAAAATCGCGGCCTCTAGTTCGCCCCTGGACACGGGACCATCATATGCCCGTTGCCAGTGGCGAAAGACTTCATACTTATCTATGGACCAACGTCTTAAGATCCCCAGCGCCAAAGCGACAATAACGAGGATTACGTCCCGGAGCGAAACGCGATGTGTTTCTCTAAAGGGTTCGGAAAAGGGCTGATGTGCCTCAAAGTATGACCTGATGTTGAAACAGTCAAAAATGAAATTTGAGCATGCGTCCGGGTTTCCAAGCTCTTCTATGCCCGCTTGTTTTAGGAGGCTTTCATATTGGCCAAGAGGCAGGTGCCCCACGTTGTAGGAAGGCAGTGCTATCGATCCGGCCCGGTCCGCGTCTGCCGCAGTTGAGGAGAACGCCGTGCCGGTGGCAGTAACAGTGAACTCCTGCTGTCTCTTGTCGTATATCCCGACCAATCGATCAAGCCATTCTGTGCGCGTGTCGACGAAATAGGGAAACTTATGAACGACTTTGAGTCCTGCTCCCTTACCCAAGATGCGAAGTGTTGCTCCACACCGCCAGCATTCATAGGCGAGTTTTTCAAGATCATAGATCTCTTCCATTTGGACAACGCCGAAGCCAGTGAGGACAAGTTGAGGCTGTTCCCGTAAGCGCCTGCGCACTGGTTCAAATCGTTCTTCGCTGAAAGCACCTCGCAGCACGGATTCAATTGGCACTTCGTTTGAGAATGCGATTCGATCACATAAAGTTGAACGTCCATATTTGCTGATTGCGGCTTCGAGACTCTTCCTCACTAAAAAGACCGTTGCCGGCGACTCGTTCTCGCCGATAGGGTAAGGAGCAATTCGTCGATAGACGTGTAGCCAATACGCAATGGATTGCCGGGAGATGACCCGCTCCATCTCTTTCTCGACGCGGGAGATGTACGCCGACACGATGGCACGTCCCGAGATGGGATCGTAGGTGCCACTGCTTGTAAGCGACCAAAAGCTAGCGCGAAGAGAGTGTGGCGAATTGATATCGTAGGTTCGCGTCTTCATCTCTTCGGATATTCTTGCGAACGTAGGTTGGTAATAATCTATCCATACCACGTCATCGGAATCTGGTTCTCTCTGCTGCATGGCGGTTTACTCGGGCACCTAAGACTGTCGCATCACCCTCTTAAAGAATGTTGATTTCGTCTTCGAGAGCCTTTAGGCGCTCGACTATGGATTCAAAACTCAGCGGTTCGCCTTCAAACATGCCATCCGAAACCATCTTTTCGTAGTCGAGTTGGAGAGCGTCCAATAACGGCTTTTTAGGAATCAGCCGTAAACCGCCCGACAAGCAGGCTTCGTAGTTTGCGTAGGAAGCTCGAAAGAAGACGCTTTTATGTTTGACAACATCTTCGAGAAGGGGGCGGTCGCCAATCGACGTCTTTCCGATTTCATGGTCAGCGAGGGCGGCAAGATCGTGCCAATGGCGCGATTGGCGGTCAGCATCGAGTTTTGGGTCTGAACGATTGCAAGCAACGTGAATTAGAGTAGCCTTCTCCCAAAACGTCCTTGCCGGAGAGAGCACGCGTACCGTTGCTTCGGGAAACTGCAAGTTTGGGATTTCAGCAGCGATGTACGGGGTAAGGGTATGTTCCTCGCCGGGCGCGATGACATTTCGCCCTCCAAATTCAAGGAAAACACTTTCTTCGGAACCGAAGCGCGAGGCGTACGGAATGAACAATTTCTCGCCGTCTTCAGAAATGCTAATGAGTTTGGGTGGTTTTTCGGTGAGTTCTGCGGCGAGAGTTTCAAAGTGTGGCTGAATAACACTTTTCGTATGCTCGGCTAGTTTTGTTCGGAGGAGTTCCGTATATTTCTCACGTGCTGTCCGCGATGTCTTTGCATCGAACGGGTCGATGCTTTGGTCGAGGGATTTGTAGGCGATCGTGATATCAACATCTTCGGAAAAACGTCGGATCGCGCCATAGACTTTCGAGAGCGATGTGCCGCCCTTGAACGCCATGGGAAGGCGGCCAGGCATCGTAAAGAGAGCATGGAGCACCCAGCAGATCCAGACGTCTTTCTCAAGGTGCTCCCCTCTCCGGCCGAGTTTTCCAGCGCACGTTTGTAATATGCTGGCTTGCTCGTCCGGCGGCAGTTGTAGAAAAGATTCAGGCACCCGCAGCCTCTTGTTCGTAGCGATGCAGTGTGTCCGCCATCCAAGCCGGCATTGCCAGTGTTTCCGTCCTGAACTCCTCAAACGCTTCGGCAGTCAACTTTTCTCGGATGGTTTTGATGGTGCCTGGGCTGACCTGCTCTTTGCCGAGGTACCAAAGTGCCGAGAGTGCAAGGCCGGACGGTTTTCCAGCCAGCGCGAGCTTTCGTTGCGCGACGTGTTTGAGGGTGAGTTGCAAGTTGCCGAGTTTTAGCTTTCGGTTCGGACCGCTGGTGTAGAACACGGCCTGTAACGGCATTTGGGTCGTAAGGCCGAGCAGACGTGCGGCTTCTGCACCCTGGACCTGAATGGTTTCTCCGTGAGCGCTCGCAATCGCCTGAGCGACTTTCGATGGCTCGGGCATCACTTCGCCGACATAACGGCTCTTTTGGGGGCGAACAAACACGCCCCGGGAGATGCGGGCAATTTCTCCCTGCTTCACGAAGCGAGAGAGAGTCTGGTCCACAGCCGCACGAGTGCCAAGAGCATTGAATTGGGTCGAAGTGAAAGGCTCTCCAATCCCTATCTGATTGATCCGATTACGGATGGCCTCGACAGTCGTCATGGGTTTCTCCTTGTCAGAAATATAGTACATATTTCTGACATTCCTGTCAAGGGCACTCGAATCATGAGTTTGCAGAGTTCCCGGAATGGCAAAAATGGGCTTAGGAGCCGATATCTTTCAATGCGACGGCTGCCTGATGAAACTCATATTCATCGGTCGACGGGGCTATATCCGCGAATCTCCAAAACCTCTGATACAAACCTCTTTCCCGGTCGGCGTTCGATCTGAACGACAACATTCAGTGAGTCGGCGATGTTGGACTTGATCGCGGCATACGGGATTTCAACACCTCTCTGCAACACACAAGTCGTGAAACGCGAAATGCCTTGAGACGGTCGAGATCGTGCCACTGTGGCTCGCCTTGCAACACCGCACCGGCGAAAACGCGACGCGAACGACCACCGCGCAGCTCATCCTTATATATGCAGAGGCAGTCTTCTATCTCTGCAGGAGTTAGTTTCGAGAACGGCGCTGGCAGAACCGCCGGATCGAGCGTTTCGCAGTTAAATCCGAGGATGGCGGCGCCTTCCTTGGTTCCCTGATGCAGGTAGACCAGAGATGGTGCCTTTCCGAAATATGCGCCGATACGGTGCGCGATGTCGTAGATCATCAGCGCGCCGATGCCGTGGATCGCTAGGAGCGACACCAGGAGAGAGATTGATGAGAGACTCCGAGGCGAAAGGAAACATCACAAATACAGGACCAGAAAAGCAGCGACCGAACAACGAAGAACACTTACCGGTAGTGCTCCTGCACGTTACATCAGGACAGTCAGAAGACTGGTCTCAGGTAAAAGAACAGCTGACGAGGCACCGTCCGGTGATTCGCCTAAACTATGCGGAACCGGTCGCTGGCACTGACTCGGCAAATGCACCTAGAGTATCCGATTTCGCGGATCGAGTCGTGGCAGCAGCCGGGACTGGTGGCAGGCATCGCTTTGACCTTGTTGGCTTTTCCCTTGGAGCGGCGGTTGCCACATTCCTTGCGGCGGAGTATCCGGAGATGGTTCGTTCGCTGGTTCTTGTATCAGGTTTCAGTTATGGCGGTGACCCGCGAATGAGATTACAGTTCGATCTTTGGCTGCACCTGGCGCGGGCGGACAAGATTGCCTTTGGAAAGCTACTACTCGTGAGCGGCCTCAGCCGCGAGTTTCTCTCGGCGTTCGACGAAAATACTATCGATGGAATCATCCAGAGCTTTGTGGCGATGAGTGACTGGCCTCTGATCGAGCAGAATATCAGGGTCGATCTCGCCGTCGATGTGCGGGAACAGGCCAAGACGATCAAGGCACCGACATTATCAATCACCGGGAAATACGACCAGATTGTGCCACCCTTCTATACTCAGGAGTTGGCTGATTTGATTTCCGCTGCAAAGAACGCCGAAATCCTTCAGGACACTTGTCTTTTCTCGAAAAACCAGTCGATCTAGGCTCAGCGCTGTTGACATTTCTACTTGAGAAGCATCCATAACAGTTAGGTGCTTGAGAATTTCCTCTAAGGTCCGGGCCACAGCGCGGTTCGTTGCTGACGGGATTGGTGATGCGAGAAACGCAGAATGGTTGGCAACGGCATACCCGGTCGCGATCAGAACCAAAATTGAGGAGCGTGCAAATGATTCCGTTAAATCACGGCGAGAACGAGGCGAATGTAGAGGAAGCCGAGAACGGCTCGGCTGGCAAATCGGTGCGCGTTCGCTTGGCTGGAGAGCTATCGAACAATCACTCTCGTGTTGGCGAGTCTGTGAAGGTTCACGAAATCGCCGCGAAATATCACCTCCCTGAGGACGCCGTCTTGAAGATTTTTGCAGAATTCGAAAGACTCGGAATGGTGACGCTTTCGGAAAACGGCACGGCGGTTGTTCGCTCCGCGCGTCCAGAAGAGATGCAGGAGGCGTATGAGATACGCGCCGCATTGGAGGAAATCGGAGGACGCGCTGCGGCGCGAGTCTTGAAAGGCAACACATCTGCGTTACAACGCGAAGTGGATGCCATGCGGGCAGCATTTCGCAGTCTTGACCTCGATTCCTTCGTGGAACACGACGTAGCGTTCCACCGAAGAATTCTGGAAGCGTCTCGGAACGAGGTGCTGCTTCGCGTGTGGGACAGCTTGGCTGTGGACCTGCGGATTCGAGGAGCAATCGAAAAGGTCGCAAGGGATCTGCCCGAAGTAGTCGAATCGCACCAACCAATTGTAAATGCTCTGAGAAGGGGCGAGGGAGGGAAGCGGGACTACTTTTGCGCAATCACGTCGAGACGCTGTTGGAATTTCTCAAGAAATCGGAATCAGATTCCGGATTTCACAGAGCGTTCCGCAACGATCTGGAAGAAGCGAAGGACATTCAAGAAGGCTTTTTCCCACAAGGGAATCTGTCGATTCCGGGGCTGTCCTGCGAAACCTTCTATAAGCCCGCACACGGCATCGGTGGCGACTACTACGATTTTCTTCCCTTACAGACGGACCGATGGGGAATCGCGATCGGAGATGTGGGCGGCAAGGGAATCGGTGCCGCCCTACTCATGGCGAGTCTTCAAGCATCACTCCGGGCTCAGGCAATGCATGACCATTCGGATCTTTCCACGCTAATCGCCGACGTTGACCGGCTGGTTCACGCCGCCTCACCAAAGCATTTATACGCATCCCTCTTTTACGCAGATTATGACGCTGTGACGCGCAATTTGGAATACGTCAACGCTGGCCACAATGCGCCAATGGTGTTCCGACGGAAAGCCAGTCAGTATACGATCTTACACTTGGAACCCACCGGGACACCTCTCTAGGGCTCCTGGAACGATCGGAGTTCGGCTGGCAATCCGTAGAACTCAAAACCGGCGATGTATTGGTCATGTACACGGACGGAATCACGGAGGCGGAAAACCCCGAAGGCGAATTGTGGGGACAGGAGCGCCTCGAAAGCCTACTGCGTGCTTGCTGTGATAGCACACCGGCAAATCGTGGAACGCATCCTGGACGGTATCTCGGTCTTCACGAAGGACCGTTCCCAAAGGGATGACGTCACGTTGGTGGTCGTCGCCGTACAGGATGAGGCCGGAAGCTGACAACTTCTCGCCAAGCCGCCTAAGCAAGCTAACGTTTATGCACGCACCGCGACCTCTGGTGACAGGCAGGCGTTCTAACCAACTGAACTACGCCCCCGCAAGCTGACTAAAAATGACTTCCCGCTCCTTCCACAGCCTTGCGGTGTCTTGCACTGCTTTGCACGTCCTTCGACATGACAGGGCAGCATTCTCGACAATGCCTAGGCGATGCTAGCCCTTCGTCCTTCGCCCGAGAAGTCTGAACGCCCTGAGTGTAGTGCCATCCGGCCAATCGTAAAGTTGGCAAATAGTTGGCAAATCGCTCTTTTGAGAGATATTCCCCGAAAGGGGAAAAGTGAGAATAGCCGCGTATTTACTGGTGATTTTGATGGTGGGCCTGGGTGGACTTGAACCACCGACCTCGCCCTTATCAGGGGCATTTATGGTGCTATATGCATAGTATAGTTTCATTCGCACGGCTTGCACTTCTCCCGAGCGTGGTTCCGGTTGAGCGTTTCGTCTTAGTCCCTCGAACGCGACACCGACGATGTCTCTAACCTGTGGTCGTTCCGCAAAGCTTCCGCGGCGCGCTCGCCGATGATGATGCAGGGAGCCATAGTGTTGCCAGTCGTCACGCGCGGCATGATCGAGCCGTCGGCAATGCGAAGGTTTTCTATTCCATAGACCTTGAGTTGGGCGTCTACGACCGATATCGAATCGCGCCCCATTTTAGCGGTACACGTCTGATGCCAGTAAGTAACAGCCGCATCGCGAATGAAGTCTTCTAGCTCAGCTCCTCTCAGGTTGCCAGGCATGACCTCGCGCCTTGTGAAAGGTCGAAGCGCAGCCGAATTGCCAATCTCCCGACAAAGTTCGACGCACGCTACTGCGGCCTTCAGGTCGTCCGGGCGGGACAGCGTATTGGCCTCGATCTGGACAGGGTCGTCAAGGTTGGGTCCCGTCAAGCGGATCTGACCTCGGCTTTTCGGGCGTACGACACCTCCAAACAATGACCAAGAAGCCGCCGGTGGATTGAACTTGGGACCTGTCTCGGCACTGCAGATTGGATATTGACCCTGGCAGGTCTGCAAATCTGGAGTGTCAAGACTAGGATTGCTTTTCCAGAAGAACGTTGCCTCACCTCCGTTGTTGCGTATGGGGAGCGGTTGCTGATACTCCCAGATACAGCCGATACCAAAATGATCCTGAAAGTTCTGTCCCACCCCTGGAAGATGCTGGACGACCGGTATGCCCAGACGTTGCAGCTCAGCCTGGTCGCCAATGCCAGAAAGCATCAACACCTTCGGCGTGTGCATCGCGCCCAACGACAGAACAACCTCAAGTCCAGCCGTAATGCGTTGGATTTGGCCGTCAAAAGCGATCTCCACACCGGTGGCTCGCTTTCCCTCTAAGGTAAGCTTGGTAACCAATGCGTGCGTGAGCACAGTTAAGTTTGGCCGGTCCATGTAAGGGAAAACATAAGTTCGAAAGACGGACAGGCGTTTTCCGTCGCGAACGCGCAAATCGAGGATAGCGGCTCCGCCACCGCCTTCCATCAGGCGGCCATTGTTGCTATCAAAGGCCGGCATCCCAATAGAACGCGCTCCCGCCACCATGGCCGGAGCGATTGGATTCGGGTCAGGCGCGGACTGCACAAAAACCAACCCGCCGGTTCCGCGCCGCGCGGGATCTGGTGCGCCCTGCCAGTCTTCAATCCGGCGGTAGATACTGAGTACCGACTCATAGTTCCATGCCGGATCGCCGGACTCGGACGCGAAGAAATCCCAGTCGTGCTTATGTCCGCGTGCCCAAGCCATCACATTGATGCTCGATCCACCGCCGAGCACCTTACCCATATTTAGCGGCATGGAACGCCCTTTGAGGTGCGGATTAGGCTGGGCCACAAACTTCCAATCGCGCTCGGTTCCGAGGTTTTCAAACCAGCGAGCGGATTCTGTCACGCTTGGCACATCGTCGCTGCCGCCTGCTTCGAGCAAGAGCACTCTGACATCGGGATTCTCGGCTAGACGGCGCGCTACCACCGAGCCAGAGGAGCCTGACCCACAGACGATGAAGTCGTAATGCGACTTTATACCGGACCTGAGCCTCCGCTGATTCACGCGGACGCGCTCCGCGAAATCTACTGCTGATTGGTTTTCATTGTTCGAATCCATCTCAGTGCTCCTTGCTCGTATGAGGCCATGGCTTGTCCACCTTGGTGGATCCAATAGCTCAATCAGCAAACCGCATCGTGGGCAGGGAGTTGTGCCTGCATCTGCTCGGCTGGGCCAAATCTTGCTCAATTCTTGATGCCGGAGACCGGAATCCAACGGATCAGACTTCCATCTAGCGGTCTGCCATGAAGGAGACAACGACGAGAGTTCGAGTGAGATGCGCGCGAGTCTGTCAGAATTGCCGCCGCACTCGACAATGCTTGTCGAAGGCTGTGGCAGAGGTTCCCATCGGGCGGCCGCCTCCCACTTGCACGGGTGACATAGACGCGCATCCGATAAAGCTCTGATATCGGTACTAATATCCCGCGAGGGGGATCCCAGGACGAGCCGCCTGACTTGAGTCTTCAGCTTGGCCGCACCGAACTAGCTGCATACCCTTGGCACAGCACGAGCAACTCCTCGCGCAACCGAACCACCATCTTCGGCGGGGCACCAGCTTCCAATACCGCGCGCCTCGCCCCGGCCATCGCTGAATGGAACATTAGGGCTACAAACTCCATGTCGCCCAAGGTTGCACCCGCAGCCTCGGCCAACGTTGCCGTCAACGCTCGATGCACGCGTTTTGAGAGCCTTCGCACTACTGCCACACCTTCCGGTTCCGACGCGGCCGCATACAGCGCCGTCGATGTATCCGTGCGCTCCAGCTTCGCGTGTGCACGATCTCGTTTTCGCTCATAAGAACCTCATCGACCAAGAGTCGAGTCCGTTCGTCACGTAGCTGAGAGTAGCGCCCCCCGCGAGGCCCGTTTTGCCTGAACGAACCCTTTTTTGACGTTTAGCACCACGAAATATCACGCTTGTCGAGCGCGGACCTGTTCGAGCATCGATCGCAGCACTCGGCGAACCAACGCTTCAAGTCCATGCTCGTCCGGCCGATCTTCCCGGCACGAGATGTGTAGCGCGTCGAGTGTCGGTTCGCGCCCTGCGGGAGTGACCGCTCGAACTGCTCGGCTCATGAAGCAAATCGCTTCGTTGAGCTGCTGGGATGGCTCTGGTATCCGGAACGCGGAACGCCATGGAGCGCCAGCGTGTGCGTCAGCCAGCAAGGCTTCAACACACTCGGGAGCGTACTCCATCGATTCCGCCAGCGCTTGTGCCCAGCCCGTGAGGATGGTGAGTTCCTCGGCTTCCAGTACGCGCGGGGCTGGCGTCTCGGACTGGGAATTCGATGGCACTGGGGCCGCGCCGCTGGCCCGAACCTGACAGATGGCCACGTCGAAATATTCACTCGCATTGTCGATGGGGCAGCGACCGTCGGCGGTGCGCCGCGTCGCACGATCACCGCAAAGGGTGAGGAGAACGCCTTGGGCACCAGGCTCGAGCGGAATCTCGCGGAGTCCTCGGACAGGATCCTTCCATAGCGCGACCACGGGCGATGCGTTTCGTCCGTGAGGCCGAGACCTCTGCACCATGCCGAAGGAAGTCAGCGTGAGCACGGCCGAGCCAGGGTCATCCGCCAACACACTGGCATATCTTGCCGCCCAGCGCGAGCTGAGCTGCGGTCCGTCGAGCAAGGGCGTGAAAACCACGGTCGGGCCAACGGACCGTATGACCTCCGCCACACTGTCGGTTTGACCGAGGTCCTCGCACACGAGGGAAACGAGCGTGATCTCGTCACCGTGTTCTACGAAGTGGACCGTCCGGCGAGGGACGTCCATAGCTTCCCACCAGCGAATGTGCGGGTGCAGGGCGCCTCCCAGGTGGTACTGGAGGATCTGTCCTTCGTCGAGCGACCACCGATTGTGTTTGTTCTGGCGGATGTGAAACCACTGTTCGCCGGTTGAGCCCGGCAGCGACGCACCTTTTTCAAGTCTCGGGCTAGCGCCGATGTGCACCCAATTGCTTGGTAGCTGCCCCGGTTGTGGTGATCGCTGCCGTACGCCCGCGATGAGCAATGCCACTCCGTGGCGATCCAAGAGGGCCTCGAGATCGTTGATATCGCTCTCGTCGACTGCGCTCTCGGGTAGCAGAACAACATCAACGCTGTCTACCTCGTCCCGAGCAGTGACAATCACGCGGCTCATTAGGTCCAGGTCGATCCTTTCTGAGGGTGCGAACTCGAAAAAACCGAAGGGCTCCTTGTCCACCCTCTGCACTGAAGCCTCCACGGGGCGGAAGTCGGACTCCCGGACCCGCAACGGCCAGGGCAGCAGCAGCAAGTTCGCGTGCCTGCACCGACGGTCCGTACCGCCACGGCGGACGGGCACCTTGTACCATTTGGCCTCTACGCCTGGACCTTGCACGCAGGCATACCGTGAGAACGAGCGCAACGAAGTTCCATTCGGTGGCGTACGGACCTTGGGCAGCACGCGCACAAAGTGTGACTGGATTCGAGCCAGCGATCCCGTTCTCGCCAGCAGCTCGCGGCCACGAGCGCGATATGTGCACCCCTTTCCGTCGGATCTGTCGCGGGCGAGACCAAGCCCAGCGCACCCCTCGTCGGCGATCGCATGAAGCGTCAGCAGCGCCTCACACATTCGCCAGTCGTGGCCTTCGGCCAGATGCTCGAGAAGCATCCCAGCGCGCTCACGGAACGCGCTCCACTCCTCGGCCAGAAGGTCAGGGAACGCACTCTTCCGATCCTCGACCCATCTGCTCCATTGCCGGCCCGCCTCCTCGACAGCGTCGGACCAGCTAGGAAAGCGAGTTGGTGGCCACTCCACGCCGCTCTGCGGGGACAAAACGAAGCGATACACTTCGGAGCGCTCCAGGATCACGTTGGTGAGCGCGAACAAATCGGCCGGCCATTCGAGGAGCTCGTCGGTGATCGGGCTTCCGGCCACGGCGTGCCACGTAGATGCTAGCGTCGGCTCCTCCGTAGGTGAATTCATAGCGGCGAACGCTATTTTGCCTTCAACTTTCATCAGTCTCCTTGATACCAGCGTTCAGACCGCTCGAGCGGAAGCTCACGAAATCGTGTCAGTTTGCGGCGAATCCTGGAAAAATCCGGCCAAGCGCTCCCCGGCCCTAAGTGTAGTGCTGCGAAAACCCGTAAGCCCGTAAGCCTCCTTGCTAATCATCCTTCTCACAACGCGATCAGGAAACCAGGACACGGAGATTGAGTTGTGTCTGAAGGTGTGCCTCTGGGCCGAATCTTTCGGAATTTTCTCGCGTGGAAATCTCTCGTAGCCTTCATTTACGGGCTTCGAGCGGCGCGGGCTCTTTCACGGCCTGATTTCCACCTCTAACAGAAACACACACAGTCATCGGCCGTTAGCAGCTGCTCGTTTGGGTTCTCGCCCAGGACAGCAAGTAGGCCGACCGTTTCTGCTTTGTCGACTGAATCCCCGGCGGCGCCGTCTCGGTCTAGATTCAATCTCCACAGTTCATCGAAAGTCATTCACTTTCTCCTTCCATGAGGTATTTTCGAGAAAGCATTGGGCCAACGTTTCCGTCACGTCGGCCTTCAGAACTGCTACGCACTACCAACGTTTGGTGACTTCTTTCTATTTCCCTTGGCGAATGTTCGTGTTTGTGCGGCTCTCCAGCACGTACGACCGTTCACAGTTCAACCCATTCCGTGAAATACGACGCCAAGGCTGTGCGCCGGGACACCAGTCCGTCGTAGTAGTCGGACCAGTCCGTAATCTTGCCGTCGTCTGTCCGCACGATGGAAACCCCACGCAGCGAGACTCGGACCCTTCGTGTGAGTCCGCCGTAAAAAGGCTCTATCACCACTCACGAAGATCGTGTCAGTCTGCAAGAAAGACTCTGGGTAAAGTTCCCGTGTCTTATGGAGGAATTCAGCCAAGTGCTCTTTTTCCTTAAACTCCAATCCAATCCCGTGGTCTTTGAACCTGAACTCCTCGGCAAAACCAGCGAGCGCATCTTCAATCCTTCCGTTCTTTAGGTGCGTCACGACACTCAATACGACCTCTTCCGAAGCTGCCATTCCAATTTCACTCATCTCGAGCCTCCCTTTCATCTTGTTGCCGCTCATTGGACTCTCCAACTAGGTTTCTGTGAGCCCTGGGGGCATGTCCGACTGAGTGGACTTCACGACACACTCAGCAAACCGCATTGTGGATATGGAGTTGTGTCTCTATCTGTGGCCCCGGGTCGGAATCTGCGGACTTCTTCATGACAGAGTGAGGAATCCAACGGACCAGACATTCAAACGCGAGCGGAACGCGACCCCGACAGTGTCTCTAGCTTGTGCTCGTTCCGCAAAATCTCTCCGGCACGTTCGCCGATGACGACGCAGGGGGCCATGGTGTTGCCGGTCGTCACGCGCGGCATAATCGAGCCGTCTGCGATGCGAAGGTGTTCGATTCCATAGACCTTAAGTTGAGCGTCTACGACCGACATCGAATCGAGCCCCATTTTTGCGGTACACGTCTGATGGTGGTAACTAGCGGCCGCATCGCGGATGAAGTCTTCTAGTGCAGCTCCTCTCAGGTTGCCAGGCATGACCTCGTGTTTTGTGAAAGGTCGAAACGCAGCCGAATTGCCAATCTCCCGACAAAGTTCCACGCACGACACCGCGGCCTTCAGGTCGTCCGGATGGGACAACGTGTTGGCCTCGATCTGGACAGGGGCGTCAGGGTTGGGGCCCGTCAAGCGCATCTGACCTCGGCTTTTCGGCCGTACGACACCTCCATACAATGTCCAAGAAGCCTCCGGTGGATTGAACTTGGCGCGTGTCTCGGCACTGCAAATCGGTAGCTCTCCCAGGCATGCCTGCAAATCCGGAGTGTCAAGACCAGGATCGCTTTTCCAGAAGAACGTTGCCTCAACTCCGTTGTTGCGGGGAGCGAGCGGTTGCTGATACTCCCAGACGCAACCAATGCCAAAATGATCCTGAAAGTTCTGACCTACCCCTGGAAGATGATGAACAACCGGTATGCCCAGGCGTTGTAGCTCAGCCTGATCGCCAATGCCAGAAAGCATCAACACCTTTGGCGTGTGCATCGCGCCCAAGGACAGAACAACCTCAAGTCCAGCCGTGATGCGTTGGATTTGGCCGTCAAAAGCGATCTCCACACCGGTGACTCGCTTTCCTTCTAAAGTAAGCCTGGTAACCAATGCGTTCGTGAGCACAGTCAGGTTCGGCCGGTCCATGTAGGGGAAGACATAAGTTCGAAAGACGGACAGGCGCTTTCCATCGCGGACGCGCAAATCGAGGATAGCGGCTCCGCCACCGCCTTCCATCAGGCGGCCATTGTTGCTATCAAAGGCCGGGATCCCAATAGAACGCGCTCCCTCCACCATGGCCGGAGCGATTGGATTCGGGTCAGGCGCGGACTGCACAAAAACCAACCCGCCGGTTCCGCGCCGCGCGGGATCTGGTGCGCCCTGCCAGTCTTCCATCCGACGATAGATCTCCAGCACCGAATCATAGTTCCATGCCGGGTCGCCGGACTCGGATGCGAAGAAATCCCAATCGTTCTTATGTCCGCGTGCCCAAACCATCACATTGATGCTCGATCCCCCGCCGAGCACCTTGCCCATATTTAGCGGAATGGAACGTCCTTTGACGTGCGGATTGGACTGGGCCACAAAGTTCCAATCGCGCTCGGTCCCGAGGTTTTCAAACCAAGGAGCCGCTTCAGTCACGCTCGGCACATCGTCGCTGCCGCCTGCTTCAAGTAAGAGCACGCTGACATCGGGATTCTCTGCCAGGCGGCGCGCCACCACCGAGCCAGAAGAGCCTGATCCACAGACGATGAAGTCGTAATGCGACTTTAGATAGGACCTGAGCTTCTGCTGATTAACGCGAACGCGCTCCACAAAATCTACTGCTGATTGTTTTCCATTATTGGAACTCATTTCAGTGCTCCTTGCTGATGTGAGGCCAGCCATCGCTCGTTTGGCTTGGTGGATCTCACAACTCACTCAGCAAACCGCATCGTGGGCAGGGAGTTGTGCCTGTATCTGCTCGGCTGGGCCAAATCTTGCTCAATTCTTGATGACAGAGGCGGGAATGCAACGGATGAGACATTCAACCAGGGAACATCACGGACGGGACAAACGATGAGAGTTCAACAGCGGTCGGGTGCGAAGTCTGGATAAAGTTGGGATCAACTATGAGTTTGCGAGCATCTGACACGTCGTCATAACCTGCCTATGAAAGCAATGGTAGAGCGCACCGTGGGAGCAGGTCTCCAAGCACAAGCCACTCAATGCCGCAGAAATTCCTGGCGATATTCTGTCGGGCTCACTCTACACATCTGGCGGAACACCCTCGCAAAGTGCTGCTGCGTTTTGAAGCCACAGGCCACCGCGACGTCCAAGACACGCGTCCTGGCGGCACGCAACATTTCCTTCGCACGCTCTACCCTATGACGCAGAACAAAGTGATGCGGACTCTCGCCGGTTGACTTGCGAAACATCCGCGAGAAATGAGCTGTGCTCAACTCCACCGAGTGCGCCATCTGGCAAAGGGTCAACTCGTCTTCCATCTTCGCGTCTACGAACTCTTTGATCCTTCGCAAGCGTGCGCAACCTAATCCGCCTCGGTAGTTCTGCACAGAACGGTGCCGCACTGCATAACCGTTGACCAGCGCCACGGCAAGCGCCTGCTCGATAGAATCTAGAAACAGCCTCCCGCTCGGAAACCCTGCAATCCTCTCCGCATTCACCGCCTCAACCAACGCCCGCAATCGCGGGTCAAACAGGTTATCCGCTCTGCGCAACTCAACCTCACCGCTTGTTCCATCAGCGGCCGCGGTTAGTGCGGCGTCCGAAATGCCGACGGACAAATAGTGCAAGTCGTCGGTTCGAAACCATTTCTCAAAGTAACGAGGAACCAGGCTCATTTCGCCCGCATCGTAGGTGAGTCTTATCATCTCAGAACGGCGCAAGCCCAATTCAAAGGAACCAGGCCGCAACGCCATGGCGAGAACCGCCTGATGCTTCACCCACATGCGCGGCTCTCTGACAGACTCAGGTGCGTTGAGTTCAACCCTCATCTCTACCTCACTCCTCGCTTCGTTTGATGCTTGTTGCCAAACGGAAGTGACTGCTTTCCGCAAGAAACGACGAAACGCCCCCACTGCGATGCTCGGCCTGGCGCACCGTGACGAAACTGTGCCCGGTAGGAAGAACCCGCGTGGTCGAGTCTTATTCCGCGCGAGAAGAACGTAGGTCACGGCGCTACGTGTGCTTGTGATTGGCGCCGCGCAGAACTGCATCCTCAACTCCCTCAGACGCGGGTTTTGGCAGACTCCATTCCGGGCCTCGTATAAGGAGATCGATGCCGGATACATTGCTCCTTTTGAACGGGCGGACGAATTCATCACGCTGGCTACCGAATTCTTCTTTCAACAGCACGACTGAGATTCATTCGGTCCGCAAAGACGTTAGTATTCTGGGGCAAAGAACCGCTTCTCGAAGATCAATATCATCTCTGCCTAGGCTTCCACGGCGGGATTAGTCCTGTGAAGTCGGCATCTCGTCAGGAAATCAAGCACTGACGAGATGCGCGTTTGTCGGTACTAATCCGATCCTCGAACGGATAACCTCTGACTTCCTGTTTGCCCGTCATCCGCCAAAAATCGACGTCACTTTGTCTGGCACATGTGACTGCAATGCAGCCCGCCGCGGAGCCCGAAGCTGAGGGCTATTGCGGAAGCGCACGTTAGCGCTCTGATGTCGCGGAAGTGGCTTCACGAAGTGGATTCTTCAAAAGCTGTGCCACGGTCTTCAGGATTTCGCGCGAAAGCTGTTGGTCCGACACTGCGCGGGCCACACCGATGGCACCGACAAGAGCGCAA
>Ga0210404_10000116_pt1 | contig 54122 bp, 45 predicted proteins | sample IncBWH28MmetaG_FD_155455 | JGI IMG/M metagenome (GOLD analysis project Ga0210404, IMG submission 155455) | Forest soil microbial communities from Barre Woods Harvard Forest LTER site, Petersham, Massachusetts, United States - Inc-BW-H-28-M | ecosystem: Environmental > Terrestrial > Soil >... | reverse complement strand
ATCCGAGGCCAGCGCGAGATAGAGATCCGTATTCGCGACGCCAGGACGTCCCGCCTTGTACGCCGCGATCACCTGATCCACCTGCGCGTCGCTGGCTTTCGAGAGGATCTGCTTCACGTGCGCGTGCAAGCTCGCGTCGTCGATCGGATCAAGAACCTGATTCGGAAAGAAGGTCACTTCGGTTTCAGTCGTCCCGATCAGCACGGGAACATTGGCGGAAATTTCCGGCGCGGTTGGATCGAACGGTCCTCCCGGCAGTGTGCTGCCATCGACCACTGGAGCCAGAGCCAGGCCCGGCGTGCCGGGGCCTCCTCCGGGCGGGATCGCAGCGAGAAGCTGGTCCATCGATAGTTGCTGAAGCTGGTCGATCTGCTCGGCCTTCAGGTTCAACCGCGACAGGAACATCTGCGCCGATCGATTGGCAACTTCCACCGGGACTCCCTTTACGTCCGCGCCGCTCTCAACGATGGCCTTGTGGAACAGCCCGTGCGCGGAAGGCATGGCCAACAGCGCGCTCACTTTTCCGCCGCCGCCGGACTGGCCGAAGATCGTGACGTTCCCGGCATCGCCGCCAAAGGCCGCGGCATTGTCGCGTACCCACTCGAGCGCGGCGACGATGTCGAGCATGCCGACGTTGCTCGACTTCGCGTATTTTTCTCCGCCGGTTCCCGCGAAATAGAGATAACCGAAAACCGTGAGCCGATGATTCACGGTTACCACGACGACATCGTGCTTTCGCGCGAGTTCCTGGCCGTTGTAGCAAACGAAGCCGCCGGAGCCGGAGGTGAATCCGCCGCCGTGCAGCCAGACCATGATCGGGCGCTTGCGTCCGTCGGTGGTGCTCGGCGTCCAGACATTGAGCACCAGGCAGTCTTCGCCCATCGGCTCGGCCGGGCACATCACCTCGAATGCTTTGGGAACCTGGCCGAAGAAATCCGAATTGCGCTGCGGCGCACGAAGGCCGAGGGCGACGCAATCGATTACGCCGGTCCAAGGCTCGCGTTTCGCGGAAGGCATGAAGCGGTTCGGCGGCGCGGTGGAGGCGGCGTACGGAACGCCGCGGAAGGCTTGGACTCCGGCTTGCGAGGCGCCACGTACTTTGCCCCGAGTTGTCTCGACCGTGGCGCCGTTCGCCGTGGTGGGAGCCTGGCCCAGCGCCATCGCCAGCTTGCTATCCATCAAAGTCCCTGCCGCCAACGCACCGATTCCCGAGCCAATGAACGATCGCCGGTCCATGATGACGCCCCCTATGGTTATCGCAAACTTGCTTCACCGCGACACCCCACATCACAAACGGCCCAAAGTTTACCCGTTTCGCCCCGCTTCCGTAAGAGGCAATCGGGCTACTCCGGTGGAACAATCGCCCCGGGGCTGGTACTCGAGAAAGGCTTACATCCGGTGAATGGCCGTTGCGAGCAACGAATGGCCTGTAGGCACTTGGGCAGGAACTCTCTGCCTCGAACTTGCAGAATTTGAATCCCCAAGATGAGATTCTCCGTTGATTTCTTCCCGCTCGATTTCGTCGTGGTTGGTATGTAGAACACGGTGGGGATCGTACCTTTGGGCAACTCGGACGCCGCAAAATTAGTCGTGACGCCGTCGACCTTAGCATCCAGCATTTAGATTCCAGTCGGCCGGTGAACTTTTCTGATGTGTTTCCTTTCGTGTAGACCAAGGTCATTTCGTCGGCGGCGCCGGGCTCCGGTTGCACTCCTGCGGTGACGATCCGTCCAAAATAGTTCGCTGGATATTAGCCACTGGGAGCGATGCCCTACGCGAGCTTCGGAGCTGAAAGAAACGAAACAACCGAATCGATTTCCGGCGAATGCCGGAACTCAGTTCGCGCGGCCCCACAATTTCTGGGAGGCGATGCGCGTGCCTTCAACGAGCGACTTGAGTTTCATCCATGCGAATGCCGGGAACACGGGCCCGAATCCTGCGAACGTCCCGAAGCCGCAGTCGGTGCCGGCCATGACGCGCTCTTTCCCTACCACCTCGGCGTAGCGAATCAGGCGCTGCGCGACCAACTCGGGATGCTCGACGTAATTCGTGCTCGATGAAACCACACCGGGGATCAGGATTTTGTCGGCGGGCAGCTTGATGCGGGTCCAGGCTTCCCATTCGTGTTCGTGGCGCGGGTTGGCGCCTTCGATGAGCAGGGCCATCGGCTTCACTTTAATGGCGATGGGGAAAATTCGCATGCAATCCATGTCGTTGATGTGCGTGCCTTCGTAGTTGCCCCAGCAAACGTGCAGACGCACGCGGTCGGCGGGCACGTTGGCCAGGGCGTGATTCAGCGCCTCGACCTGCAGCTCGGCATAACGCAGGAATTCGTCGTCGGTCAAATTCTTGAAGCGCGTGTGCCGGCCCATGGCGAGATCGGGGCAGTCGAGCTGGAGCAGGAGGCCGGATTTGACGATCAGCTCGTACTCTTCGCGCATGGCGTTGGCCAGGGCTTCGAGATAGGTTTCATGCGATGGGTAGTATTCGTTGGGTTGAAAAACCGAAATCGTGCCGGGCGAGACCGCATTCATGAAGCCTTCCGTCACTTTTGCTTTCGCGAGGGCCTCTTTCATGTGCGCGATGTCCTGCTCGACGGGTTTTAGATTTTTTACCTTGATGGGACCGTTGCAGACGGGACGCCGGTAGGTGGCGGAGTGGCCCTGCTTCACCAGCCGATCGCGATATTCGGGAAAATCGTCGAGGTCCTGCGGAGTGGGGCGCGCAGAATCGCCCTCGAATCCGGTGAGGCGGTGGCGGATGTAGGTCGAGTAGCTGATCTTGCTCGTTTCGCCGTCGCTGACCACATCGACGCCGGCCTCTTCCTGTTGCTTCACGATGCCGGCTACGGCGCGGCGCATCATTTCGTTGAATTGCGATTCATCGACGGCGTCGCCGCGGTCCTGGGCGAAAAGCAAATCGACCACTTCCTGGGAGCGGGGCAGACTGCCCACGTGCGTGGTGAGAATGCGATCGGTGCTGACTTTCATCGGGGCCTCTTAGGATCTTCTCTGTTATTTGCCGGCCAAAATTACCGCGCGAGGGCATCACGTTGCAACTGCAAAGCAGACTCATTCACTCCGTTGGCTGCGTCTGGGGCACAAAGAACCCTTGCCACGAACGCACGCGCCCTCTTAGGCAATCGCTGGGCGCTTCTTGCCGAACCCGGTCACCTGTTCGAAGGCGTGTGCCAGTTGCAAGACGCTGAAGTCCTGTTTGTCGCGGCCGACGATCTGCACGCCGACCGGAAGTCCCTCCGGCGTGAAGCCGGCCGGCACCGAGGCTGCTGGACTGCCCGTTGCCGAGATGTACCAGCAGGACTTCATCCAGTCGATGTAATTATCGAACTTCACCCCGGCAGTCTCCGTAGGATACGGCGTGGTGACATCGAATGGCGGCACTTGCGTGGTGGGTAGAATGAAGTACTCGAATTTTTCGAGGAACGCCTGAAAGAGTCGCCACAGTTGGCCGTGCGCGACTTCGGCACCCGCGACATCGGTACCCGTCAGCCTTAGACCCTCCTCGATCTCACCTTGGAGTGTGTCCTTGAAAGCGCCCGGATGGTCATGGAGCCGCTGGCCGTACATATTCGCCGAACTCCATGCGCGCAGCGTGCGAAACGCGATTTCTGCAGGAGCGAAGTCGGGCTCGGCCTGCTCGACGATGCATCCCAGCGATTCAAATGTCCGGCGATGTCCGTCCACCACCGTACGCACACGCGGATCGAAGGGCACGCCGCCGAGGTCCTTGAACCAAGCGATGCGCACGTCTTTAAAGGTGCGCTCGAGCGGGCGCGCGAAGTGCTCACCGGGTTCGTTGATGGAAAGCGGCGAACGGGAATCGGGCCCCGCCATCGCGCTCAGCACATAGCCAAGGTCGGTTACCGAACGCCCCAGGCAACCGGAGGTGCTCAGCGTCGACCACGCGAAAGCGGCTTTGGGATTCGGCACACGACCAATCGACGGCCGGAAGCCAACCACGTTGCAGAATGCCGCGGGATTGCGGAGCGATCCTCCTGTATCGGAGCCAGTGACAACGGGCGCCAATCCGCAGGTTAGCGCGACAGCGGCACCGCCGGACGATCCGCCACACGTCTTCGACAGGTCGTAAGGATTGAGGGTCGCGCCGAAAACCTGGTTGAAGGTCTGCGATCCCGCGCCGAATTCTGGCGTGTTGGTCTTCCCGATGGTGATCGCACCCGCGCGGCGGAGGCGGTCGACTACAAGATCGTCTTCAGCAGGGATGTAATCTTTGTAAAGCGGCGATCCAAATGTCGTGCGGATTCCGCGGGTTTCCAGCAGATCCTTGTGCGCGACCGGCAGACCATGCAGCGGCCCCAAAGCCTGGTTGCGCGCCTGCATCTCATCGGCTCTCGCAGCAGCGTCAGCGGCCATTTCCGGCACCAGTGTCACGATCGCATTCACCTTCGGATTTACGCGCTCGATTTGCTTCAGATGCGCGGCCAGCGCCTCACGCGCCGAGAGCTTTTTCGTCCGGATCATCCGGGCCATCTCCATGGCGCCCATAAAACAAACGGAGGTAGTTGGGGCTTGAGCTTCCAGGCCAGCTGTGAGGAAAGGCGTAGCCATTGCTCCCAGCAGGACTTCGCGGCGGGTCAGATGGTCCCCACTCATGGCGCGAGTCTATCACGCGACGGACTGCCATCACCGCCCACTGGAAACGGGGAGTGATCCCGAAATGCTCCCTATGGCGCTCGCGCACTCACCCAGCCAGGGGTATACTTTCATTCCCATGAATGCGCCAAACGTTGATTTCACGCTGAGCCGGGTCGAGCGGGTGATTTCGGGGCCGGGGAAGATTGCGACGCTCGGTGAAGAGTTGGAGCGGCGCGGACTGAAACGCGCGATCGTCGTGACCGGGAAATCGCTCGGCAATTCTCCGTTGCTTGGAAAAGTGACCGGCGCGCTCGGCGCGCGCTGCGTCCTGGTGTTCCAGGGCGCGCGGCAGCACGTGCCGCGCAGCAGTGTCGGACAACTGGAAGCGGAAATTACGCGCCTCGACGCCGATTCGCTGATCAGCTTCGGGGGCGGCAGTCCGATCGACACGTGCAAAGTCGCGAGCTACGCGTTTCTCACCAGCAAGGATCTGATTCACATCGCCATACCCACGACGCTTTCGGCCGGCGAATACACGCATGCCGGCGGCGTGACCGACGAGACCACGCGCGTAAAATCCGGGGTATCCGACCCGCGCTTGGCCCCGCGCACCGTGCTGAACGATCCCACGCTTACGCTGGCCACGCCGGATTGGCTCTGGGTCGCCACGGGCATGCGCGCACTCGATCACGCGATTGAGACGAGCTACGCGATCCGGCATCATCCGCTCTCCGACGCGCTGGCGGCGAAAGCCATCTCGCTGCTGGTGGAACATCTCCCGCCGTCCATCGCAACGACCGGGGAGGCAAAAATCGGGCATCGTGGCTACTGCCAGTTCGCCGCGTGGTTTTCCATCTACGGTTCGATGAACACGCGCTTTGGCATCTCGCACCTACTGGGCCATCAGATCGGTCCGCGGTGGGATGTGGCGCACGGCGTGACATCGTGCATCACGCTGCCGCACGCCATGCGATTCATGGCGGAAATCGCGCCCCAACGGTTTGCGCCCATCGCCGAGGGATTTCACCTCCCGTTCGATCCAGGCAATCCCAAACCGGGCGCCCTGGCCTGCGCGGACAAGACCGCGCAATTCGTCGCGCAGTTTGACGTGCCGCATTCGCTCAAGGATGCGGGCGTGCCGCGTAATGAGATTTCAGAGATTGTGCCAACCGTGCAGCACGAGCTGCAGAAGTCGGGCGTGGTGGATCGTCCGCTGACGAACGCTGAAGTTACGGAGTTGCTGGAAGCTTCCTACTGAAGAAAAATCCGCGGCCGCCTCGATTGCAGAAGCGGCCGCGGATCGAAATCCCCGCGATACGTCTGTTTTGATTCTTCCCGTTACTTGCTTGCCGGTTTGTCGCCACCGATGAAAACGGCGCTGGTGCGTCGCGACGCTCCGCTATCGGCCGGCGCTGATGCAGCGGCCGGCGCAGCAACCTGGGCCGGGGCTTTCTTGCCACCCGGGAAATTGCTCTCTGGCACGGTAATCGGATCGAGCATCGCTTCGATTTCCTTGCGCCGATCTTCAAACCATGGCGGAAGCAGCAGGCTCTGTCCAAGCTGATCGGCCGGCTCGTCGACCGCGAATCCCGCCGGGACCGTCGCCGCGCATTCGACCAGAATCCCGCCCGGGCAGCGGCAATAGACGGAATGGAAATACATGCGGTCTTTGATTTCGGAGGCGTCCGTATAGCCGAGTTCTTCGTAAATCCCCTTTTGTTCGGTGAGCTTTTCGTCGTTTTCCACTTCGAGCGCCATGTGGTGTGCGGTGCCCGCGCCGAAAATCCAGCTCCCCGACGGCCGCTCCGGCTCGTGCATTAGCGTCACGGTCTTCGCCGAGCCGCCCGCGCCGACTTCGAAGCGGTGAAACGCTCCTTCCTGTCCGGTCTTCTTGAAGCCGAGCGCGTCGACGAAGAACCGCTCCGTCTCCCCAACCTCGCGCACCGAAAGCACCGGCCCATGGAATCCGCGGGTGCCGACATCGGGCGTGATTTCTCGGACCTTCCACGGGTTGCGCTTGTCCGCATCGTCCTCGATCACTTCGAGCTGAATCCCCGAGGGATGGTCGAAGCGAATATACTTTTGCCCGAAGCGCTCCTGAATTCCGCCGTTCTTGATTTTGTGGCGGTTCAGATGCTCGAGCCAGAATTTCGTCGCGCCTTTCGGCACGGTGTACGCCGTGGACTGAATTTGTCCGGAACCCTGGCGACCCCGCACGCGTCCATAGGGAAAGGTGGTGTAGACGGAGCCAGGTTCTGCATCGGCGTTCGCGTAATAGAGGTGGTAGTGGGCGTAGCGGCCGTCAAACAGAACGGTTTGCTTGATCATGCGCTGCCCGAAAACTTGCGTCTGGAAATCGATGTCCTCCTGGGCGCCGCCGACGCAGACGGTCATGTGATGGAGACCTTTTACGAGAGACATTTTGGTTCACCCCCCGGCGTGAGTTTAGCACAGAAGCATTTGCACCAGCTTGCAGCAGCGCTGCCGCGCGGCCGTGCGCGCCGCAGCGCGAATGGCAAGCCTGATGGCCGGGATTCTATCCAATCACCGCGAGTTTTCGCAAGATTCGCGGGGCGCGAAATCGTAAGACGTGCACCGAATTTGCTGCTGCGCGGGCGTTCTTTTATGATAAAAATTGCTATCCATCAGGCGCATGCGTCAGGTTACCGGGCCGATGTTCCGGGGGGAAGCATGGGAAGGTTCCAGCGCATCAAGATTGCCGGCAGTTTCATCGCGCTGATTGTTTTGTCGCTGGTGGCGGGAAAACCCGCGCGGGCGCAACTGGATCCGAGCGGGGAATGGTCGCCGCGGTTTGACGAAGATTGGGAAGAGCGCATCCCCGGGCCTGAAATCGGCGACTATCTTGGAATTCCCATCAACGAAGCGGCGCGACTCCGGGGAGACAGCTGGGACGCGACGCTGGTCGAGCTACCCGAAAATCAATGCCGCGCCCACGGGTCCGATTACGGCTGGCGCGGCCCCTCGCAGCTGAGCATCTGGAAGGAAATGGATCGCACCTCGCAAAAGTTGATCGCGTTCCACACGCATCTTTCGGCCTACGGCGCCGAGCAAACCATCTGGATGGACGGCCGCCCGCATCCGCCCGATTACGCGCCGCACACTTGGCAGGGATTTTCGACGGGCAAGTGGGACGGCGACACTCTCGTCATAACGACGACGCACCTGAAGGAAAACTGGGTGCGCCGCAACGGCCTGCCGCGCAGCGATCTGGCCACTGCCAGCGCGCATCTGCTGCGTCACGGAAACGTTTTGACCGTCGTGGCGATTACCTATGACCCCGTGTATCTCAGCGAGCCGTTCATGCGCACCTCCGATTTCGTCTTCAACCCGCAGCAGGTGATGGCTCCCTGGCCGTGCGAATCGGTCGACGAAGTGGACCGACCTGCCGGGCAGGTACCCGCTCATTTGCCAGGAACCAACACGTTCCTGAACGAATTTCCCGCCAACTATGGAATTCCGCCGGAAGCGGCGCGAGGCGGCGCGGAGACGATGTACCCGGAATACCGGATCAAGATGAAAACGATGAAGACCCTGCCGCGTCCCGCCAAAAAGGTAATCAACCAATGAGGCCCGGTGCAAACCAAGTGATCCAATCCGCGAAGAGTCTGGGACGGATGGCGATGGTAGCGGTCGCGGGACTCACGCTCGGTGTGGCTTGTTACGCGCAGGGCAACGCCGCGCCGCCGCAGGCTCCGAATCCGGCGAATGCGGAAGTCCACCTGCTGCACGTGCAAGGCAAAGTGTGGATGCTGGTCGGTGCCGGCGGCAATATCACCGTGCAGGTCGGCGACGACGGTGTGCTGGTGGTCGATGCCGGGCTTGCCGGAACGACGGACAAAGTCTACGCAGCCATCCGCTCGCTTTCCGACAAGCCGATCCGTTACATCATCAACACGCATCTGCATGCCGACCACGTCGGCGGCAATGAGGCGCTGGCGAAACTCGGCAGCACGATCGCGGGCGGGAACGTCGTCGGCGATATCGGCGCCAGCGCGGGAAATCAGGCCACGGTCATCGCCGCGCAGGAAGTCCTCGACCGCATGAGCCAGCCGGACGGAAATCGGCCGCCGGCGCCGCAGGGAGCCTGGCCAACGGAAACCTACACCACGCCGGAAAGAAAAATGTATTTCAACGGCGAGGGCCTGCTGCTGACCCACGTGCCACACGCGCATACGGACGGCGATACCATCGTTTTCTTCCGGCGCTCCGATGTGATCAGCACCGGCGATATTTTCGTGACCAACGGCTATCCGATCGTTGACCTAGCGCACGGCGGAAACATTCAGGGCGTGATCGACGGCCTGAACCGGATCATGGAGATGGCCATTCCGGCCGACGAACAGGAAGGCGGGACGCAGGTGATTCCCGGCCACGGGCGGCAATGCGACGTGGCGGACGTCGTTTGGTATCAGGAAATGGTCACCGTCATCCGTGACCGCGTTCAGGACATGGTGAACAAGGGCATGACGCTCGAACAGGTGAAGGCGGCGCGGCCAACGCTCGACTACGATCCCCGCTACGGCAAGACCACCGGTTTTTGGACCACGGATATGTTCGTCGAGGCGGTTTACAAAAGTTTGAGCTCGAAGAAGGGCGATGCGGGACAATAGATCGACGGAATTCGTGGAGTTTGGGAGGAGACTCATGAAGCGCATGGTCTTGATTCTGCTGGTTGCCATCGCCGCGTCGCTGATCGGCACGCAGGCGTATGGACACCACTCGTTTGCGGCCACCTATTTCGTCGATCAGGAAGTGACGGTCGAGGGCACGCTCACGCAGTTCATGTATCGCAACCCGCACTCGTTCGTGAAGGTTGAGGCGCCGGACCCAAAGGGCGGCGCGGCCACGGTGTGGTCGGTCGAGTGGGGCGGCGGAGCGCAGTTGACGCAGGAGCACGTGACGCGCGACACGCTGAAGCCCGGTGATCACGTGATCGTTACCGGAAATCCGGGGCGAGATCCTAACGAGCACCGCATTCGCTTGCATAAGATCGTGCGGCCCTCCGACGGATGGAAATGGGAAGGCGTAATCATGTAGGTCGTTTTTTCGCCGGCTGCGGGGGCCGGCGGGAAGCGCGATGTGGCCTAGCGGGCGGGGGGACACGAATGATCGGCGGGATTCTTCGGAGCAGCGGCGGGGGACTGGCGATCCTGGCGGTGATCTTGTTGGCGGCGCGCGTAGGCGCCCAGGCGCAGCAGCAGGCGCCCGCCGGTCAGCAGGGTGCTCAAGACAACACCGTCCAGCGTGGGTTTGGCGCGAATCCTTTTGTGCCGCCGCCCGCCCCGAAGATGAATCCGCGAACCGAAGGGCCGCTGGATCTGAGCGGCTACTGGGTTTCCATCATCACCGAAGACTGGCGCTATCGCATGATGACCCCCGACAAGGGCGACTTCCCCGGCGTGCCGCTGAACGCAGCCGCCCGGGCCATCGCCAACACCTGGGATCCCGCCAAGGACGAAGCCAGCGGCAACGCCTGCAAGGCCTACGGCGCGGCCGCAATCATGCGCGTGCCCACGCGGCTGCACATCGCCTGGGTCGCCGACGATACGATGGAGGTGGAAACGGATGCGGGTGAGCAGACGCGCCTGTTTCATTTCTACAGCACTCCTCCCGCGAACGCCGCGCCTTCGTGGCAGGGGTATTCTGTGGCGAGCTATGAAGGCTTGCGGCCGCGAGGATTTGTCGTACCGGTGGCGGCTGGCGCTCCGGGCTCGCGGCCCGCTCCGGAAGGCTATTTGAAAGTCGTCACCACCAATCTAAAGCCGGGTTACCTGAGGAAAAACGGAGTTCCCTACGGCGCGAAAGCGAGCGTGGAGGAGTATTTCGACAGCTTCACGGAAGCGGGGACCACCTGGCTGATCGTCACCGCGGTCGTCACCGATCCCGAGTATCTGGATCAATCCTTTATCACCAGTTCGCAATTCAAGAAGCAGGCGGACGCGACGGGCTGGAATCCCACGCCGTGCTCAGCGAAATAGCTTCGCCCGCAATCAACCAAGTGTGGCAGGCTTCCCCGAGGATGACCGATGCTTGCTAGTTTCCTCGAGTGGCTTTCCAACACGCAATTCAGCACGTTTATGCGCGAATCAACCTGGGCCGAACCCATCGTGGAATCGATCCACGTGCTCACGCTGACGTTGTTTCTGGGATTCGCCGTGATGCTGGATATGCGGCTGCTGGGCGTGACCTTGAAGCGGCGGCGCATGTCAGAAGTGCTCGCGCAATTCAATCCGTGGCTCTTCGCGGGATTTGCCGTCATGATCGTCACCGGCGTGCTGCTTTTCTGCGGCGATCCAGTTTCGTTTTACAACACGCATCCCCCTTTCTTCAAAATCAAGATGATCATGCTCGTGTTGGCCGGGTTGAACGTGCTGATCTTTAACGCGACGATCGGACGCAAGGTTGCGGAATGGGACTTGAGTCCGTCGACGCCGGGCGCGGCCAAAGTGGCGGGGGTCGTATCGATCGTGCTTTGGGTTCTGATCGTCGCCGCAGGACGCGCGATTGCCTACGTGCTGCCACCGCCATGACCTGCGCCATGATCCTTGCCGCGATCGGGCTGGGGAGGTTCCGCGCGCATGCTTAAATCGCTGCTGCTGGAATTCTGTCGGTGGTGCAACAACTCGTGGTGGGGCCACGGCATTCGCGATTCCACGTGGCTGTTTCCGTTCGTGGAAATATTTCACCTGATTGGCTTGGGCATCCTCGGCGGAACGATTCTGATTTTGAATTTGCGCCTGATGCGGCTCGCCTTCCGGAGCGAATCGACGGCTGAGCTCGCCGGCGAAGTGCGGCCGTGGATGCTCGGCAGCCTCGCGGTCATGCTGCTTTCGGGCTTTCTGCTGTTTTCCACCGAAGCCGTAAAGATGTACGGGAACTGGGCCTTCCAGTTCAAAATGCTCTTCCTGCTGCTGGCGATCATCTACACCTTCACGGTTCATCGCAAGATCACGCTGGCGGATGACGGGCGATTCGGTGCGGCAGTGCGAATATTCGTGGCGACCGTGTCGTTGCTGCTGTGGACCGGCGTGGGGCTGGGAGGCCGCGCGCTGGGCTACGTAACGACTTCCGTGAATTCCGTGAGCGATTTGTTACGGTAGAGCGGGCCGCGAAAGGCGGGGCTGGATGATCCTGGCGTTCGCCGTTCTGCAAGCACACGCGGAAGCCCTTCCCGTAAACCCGATCGCGCGGTGGGAATGGGTCTTCCCCGTCGTCGAATCGCTGCATATCTGCGGGTTTACCGTGCTGGTCGGAACGATCGTCATCCTCGACTTGCGCCTGCTGGGCCTGCGTTTACGACAGCAGCCGATTTCGCAGCTCGCCCGGGCGTTGTCGCCCTGGATCTGGGCCGGGCTCATCGCACAGTTGATCACAGGCCCGTATCTTTTTTCAGGCGATCCCTTCGAGTACGTGCAGATTACGGCCTTTCGGGTCAAGATGCTTCTGTTTCTGCTGGCGTTGATTTTCCATTTCGCGGTAATGCGCGTGGCCACGGCACCTTGGCGCGACGCGGCCGCGCTAGGCTGGCGCCGGCCCGCGGCGCTGGTTTCGCTGAGCTTGTGGGTCGGAGTGATGCTGGCGGGATTGTGGATCGGGAATCTGTAGCGAACGCGATCGCCTGACGCGATAGAAAGGGCACGCATGGAGCTGCTGAGCTTTTGCCAATGGCTGAACCAGACCCGATTCAGCGCGTGGCTGCGCGAGGCGCCGTATCCGTTTCCGATTTTGATCGTCGTTCACGTGATCGCCATCGCGCTTGGCGGCGGGATGGTGGTGATGGGCAACTTGCGCGTGCTGGGATGGGCGATGCGCGGCGTGCCTGTATCGCAGATGATCGGGCAATTTCGGGCTTGCAAATGGGCCGCCTTCGCGATTCTGCTGATTTCGGGATTGCTGATCGCGGCGTCTGACCCGCTGGAATACTACAGCAACATCATGTGGTGGATTTCGCTGACGGTGCTCGCTTTGGCGGGCGTGAACGCGGCTATTTTTCGCTACGGAATCTACCGCAGCGTCGCCGCATGGGACGATGCGGCCGTCACCCCGCCGAGCGCACGGAGATGGGCCGGAATTTCGCTCGTGATTTGGATCGGCCTGATTTTCATCGGCCGCGCGATCGCGTTCTTCTAAAGCGCCGGGGGCACATCGAGCCGCGCCGCGATTCCCGCCAGCTGCGGCGTGGCCGGCGGGTAATACTTCATCACCAACGGGTCGTGCCCGGGCACGATATGGTTCGGCGAATCCGCCAGCCGGTAGAGCAGATTGAATCCCTCGAGCATTTCCGCGATGTGGTACACGATCGGAAACGGCCGCCGCTGCTCGAAATTCGCGTAAAGATGTGCGGCGTCGGAGGCAACCACCAGCCAGCCTCGCCGCGTCCACACGCGCACGACTTGCAGCCCCGCCGAATGTCCGCCCACGCGATGCAGCGTCAGCCCCGGCAAAAGCTCGTCATCGCCATCGTGAAAAATGACGCGCTCCGCATAAATGTGCGCGACCATCGACTGGACATTTTCGAGGTCGAAGGGATGCCGCAGCACAGCCTGCCCCATGCTGCGGCCCGTCGCAAACGCCATGTCGCGATCCTGCAAATGAAATTTTGCATTGGGGAGGCGGTTCAGGTTGCCGGCGTGATCGTAGTGCAAATGCGTAATGATCACATCCCTGATTGCGCCGGGATCGAGACCGATCAGCCCCAGCGAATCGATGGGGTCGCGCAACAGCTCGCGTTTGCGGCGGTCGGCAGCGGGCTGTGCGAACCCGGTGTCAACGAGAAAGGCCTGATGGCCCCGGCGCAGCACCCACACGAAATAGTCAAGGTCCGAGGCGAACTCGTGCGGATCGGCCAGAATAAAATTCTCGCCGGGATGCCGGTTGCCGAGATGCGCGTAACGCAGAGCCAACACTTCAAAAGGTTCGATCGCCACTCCGCGCCTCGTTTGTGAGCGGCGCTATCATAGGGCATAATGCGTCGGCGGAAAACGGCAAACGAGCGAAATTCGCTGCCGCAACCGAGGGATCGGGAGTGTCAGGTTAGCGGAGGAAAGCAAATGGCCAAGGAGACTATCGGATTCATCGGCGTCGGCCGGATGGGCGGGCGCATGGCCCGGCGCCTGATCGACGCTGGGTACGCGCTGACCATCTATGACACGAGCGCCGAGGCGATGGCGCCCCTCGTGGCCCTGGGGGCAACGCGTCTGGATTCACCGGCCGCCGTGGCGTCCGCCGCAGAAATCGTCTTCGCCAGCGTGCCGACGCCGACGATCGTGCAGGCCGTGGCCCTGGGGCCCAAGGGCGCGATCGAAGGCAGCCGCATCAAGATCTTTATTGACGTGTCCACAACGGGCGCGACCGTTGAAACTGCTGTCGCCTCGACCCTCGCAAGCAAGGGGATTCAAATGGTGGACGCTCCGGTGAGTGGCGGCATTTCCGGGGCTGAAAAAGGGACTTTGGCCGTGATGGTCTCGTGCAGCCCGGAAGCGCTGACCCGCGTGAGGCCGGTCCTCGATGTGATCGGAAAAATATTTGTGGTAGGCACCAAGCCTGGTCAGGGCCAGACCATGAAGCTGCTGAACAATCTTCTGTCGGCAACCGCCATGGCCATCACTTCGGAGGCGGTAGCCATGGGCGTGAAAGCGGGTCTTGATCCGTCGCTGGTCATCGACGTCTTCAACGCGGGCACCGCTCGCAACAGCGCCACGCAGGACAAAATGAAGCAGCACGTGATCTCACGCACGTTCAGCTACGGATTCGGAATCGGCCTGCTCAATAAAGATATTCGCCTGTGCATGGCCGAGGCCGACAACTTCGGCGTGCCCATGGTGGTCGGTAGCGCCGTGCGGCAGCTGCTGTCGATCGCCACGCAAGCCGAAGGCTTCGACGCCGACATGACGGCGATGGCGCGAACCGTCGAGAGATTCGCTGGGGTGCAAATCGGCGGAAAATAGCGATTCGCGGCGCCGGTTGGTCGCGCCCCGAAACAATTCCAAATTCCAAAGGAGAATGCCATGGTCATGGACAAAAAAACGTTCGATCGCGGTCGCGAAATCCGCAGCTCGGTGCTGGGAAAGGAATTCGTCGACAACGCCTTCGCCACAGCCGACGATTTCAACCGTCCGCTGCAGGAGCTGGTCACCGAATACTGTTGGGGCGCCATCTGGGGCCGCGAAGAGCTTCCGAAAAAGACGCGCAGCATGCTGAATCTGGCGATGATCAGCGCGCTGAACCGGCCGCACGAGCTGAAGGCGCATATCAAGGGCGCGCTGGTCAACGGCGTGACACCCGTCGAAATTCGCGAAATCCTGCTGCAGGTGGCGATCTATTGCGGCGTGCCGGCGGCGGTCGACTCGTTTCGCATCGCGCGCGAAGCGTTCGCCGAGCTGAAGGACAAAGCTCCTAAGGTTTAGTCGAATCGGCGCAGTCCAGGAAACGATGAGCGAACTGAAAAAACACCGCATGCTGATCGGCGGGCAGTGGGTCGATCCCGCCTCGGGCGCGTGGTTCGAGTCGGTGAATCCGTTTACCGCCGCGCCCTGGGCGCTGATCCCACGCGGCGGAAAAGAAGACGTCGACCGCGCGGTCGCCGCGGCCAAGTCCGCATTTTACGACGGGGAATGGCGCAAGCTCACGGCCACCGCGCGCGGCGCCCTCCTGTACAGGCTGGCAGATCTCATCGCCGCCGACGCAGCTAGGCTCTCCGAAATCGAGACCACCGACAACGGCAAGCTCATCGCCGAAATGCGCGGCCAGCTGAACTACATCCCGCAGTGGTTCCGTTACTTCGGCGGCTTGGCGGACAAGATCGAAGGCCGCGTGATCCCCGTCGACAAGCCCGGCGTCTTCAATTTCACGCGCGAGGAGCCGCTGGGTGTGGTCGCAGCCGTCACGCCGTGGAACTCGCCGCTGCTGCTCGCGGCGTGGAAGCTGGCGCCGGCCCTCGCCGCGGGCAACACGGTGACGTGGAAGCCGTCGGAGTTTTCGTCGGTATCTGCGCTGGCCTTCGGTGAACTTTTTGAACGCGCCGGATTTCCGTCGGGAGTTGTGAATATCGTCACCGGCTTCGGCGGCGAAGTGGGCGAGCCACTGATCGCGCACCGCGACGTGGCGAAAATTGCCTTCACCGGCGGCGACAAAACCGGCGAGCACGTCTACCAGCTCGCGGCGCGCGGGCTGAAACACGTCACGCTCGAGCTAGGCGGTAAATCCGCCAACATCGTTTTTGACGACGCCGAACTCGATCAAGCGGTCAAAGGCGTGGTGTCGGGAATTTTCGCCGCCACGGGACAAACCTGCATCGCGGGATCGCGCGCGCTGATTCACCGTCCAGTTCTCGATCGCTTCGTCGACGAGCTGCTAGCGCTGGCGAAAACGGCGAAGATGGGCAATCCGCTCGACATGGGCACGCAGGTCGGCCCGATCACCACGCGCCCGCAATACGACAAAGTCCTCGACTACATTCGCATCGCAAAACAGGAAGGCGCGGTATGCCGCCTGGGCGGAGCGCCGGCGCAACGGCCCGAATGCGGCAGCGGCTGGTTCGTCGAGCCGACCATTTTCACCGGCGTGACGCCCGAGATGCGCATCGCGCAAGAGGAAGTCTTCGGCCCGGTGCTTTCGATCATCCCCTTCGACACCGAAGACGACGCGGTGCGCATCGCCAACGGCACCGTGTACGGGCTCGCCGCCGGCGTTTGGACCAAAAGCATCCGCCGCGCGCTCATGATGTCCGAGCGCCTCGAAGCGGGCACGGTCTGGGTGAACACCTACCGAGCCGTGAGCTATATGTCTCCCTTCGGCGGTTACAAGCGCTCGGGAATCGGCCGCGAAAGCGGAATCGAGGCGATCCGCGAATACTTACAGACCAAGAGCGTCTGGATCGACATCGCCGGCAACGCGCAGAATCCATTCGTGATGAGATAGGAATTTCGGCGATTAGGCTCGGCTCGATCGTACCGGCACGCTGATCCAACACCACAGCGCGGTGCCCAGGATAGGCACGAGGCTAAGCGAGACGAAAACGGCGGCGTACTCCTGGCGGTCGAACAGCGGGCCGTACGCGAGCAGCAGGAGAGCTACAACCGCGGACCAGGCGCCTGAGCCAATCCCGGCGACTTTGCCGGTTTCGTCGCGCGGGTAGGCGCGCGCGGCCACGTGAAGCGAAAGGACGATGAATCCGACAGCGATGAACATTCCCCAGGAAAACAGCGCCAACGCCGCGACCCAGGAAGTCATGCGCGTGACGACCGAAGCAATCAGCGCCAGAAACGTCAGCGCAACGTAGAGGCGCACCGGCCGGGGATTGTCGCGAACCCAGCGGTCCGACACCCAGCCCCAAAAGTAGTACCCCATCTCCCAGCAAACGGCCGGAATCCAGAGAATCTCGCCCAGCCGCGCTTGCGATAAGCCCAGCGCGCGATTCAAATAAAGCGGACAAAGATACAGCGTCGGGCCCAGCGCCGCGCCTCCCAGGCCCATCCCCACGACCAGCAGCCAGAATCGCCGCTCGGCCAAATTGGGCCAGGCGACGCCGGACGGCTTGCGTTCGACAGCGCGCACCAGGGGAGGCCGCGCAACGAACCACCAGACGATCAGCCACAGCGTCCCGAGCGCGCCCGTAACGAGGAAAGAAGCGCGCCAGCCAAACTTCAGCGCGATCGGAACGATGACCAGCGGCGCGAAAATCGCGCCGACCGACGCGCCGCTGTAGGAAATCCCCATTCCGCGCGATTGGCGGCTGAGCGGCAACGAATTCGCCGCCGTGCGCAGGCCGCCCGGAAATGTGGCGCCCTCGCCGAATCCGAGCAGTGCCCGCGCGGCGGCAAAACCCAAGAAACCGGCTACCCAGGCGTGCGACGCGCTAGCGAGAGTCCAAATGCTCACCGCCAGCAGCATTCCGGCGCGCAGCCCAATGTAATCGATCCACGCGCCCCACAGCGGGTTCGCTGCCATATACACGATTGAAAACACGGCGCCGACGGCGGTGTAGGCTGTAGCGCTCAAACCGGTGTCATGGAGGATCATCGGCGAAATCACGGTGAGCGCCTGGCGGTCGATATAGGAGAGGCACGAACAGGTCATCATTGCCACGACGGGCACCCACATGCGCCAACCGATGGCGTAGGTGTTCTCAGGTGCTGCGATGGGCGTCGCGGAGATGGGTGCGCCACTTGGCATGCAAAAATATTCAGTCCGTGTTCGCCGGAGCAGCGGGAGTGTATCACGCGAAGTCCGACGCGGGCAGAAGCATGGTAATGTCCGATTGGCGCACGGCTTCCTTTGCAGGAGCGCAAACTTTGGACGACGGTAACATCGCACACTTGCGGGAATGGATTGGAAAAACCGAAGCGCTGTCGGATCAGATTACGCCGACGCCGATGGCGGCGCTTGCCGCGGCGCTGGACATCGAAGCGGCGCCCCCGCAAGCGGGCGACGCCGTGCCGCCGCTGTGGCACTGGGTCTATTTCCTCGAAATTCACCGGCAATCTCAACTTGGCCCGGACGGCCACGCGCAGCTCGGGGGATTTCTGCCGCCGGTTGGGCTGCCGCGGCGGATGTGGGCCAGCGGGCGGCTGGAATTCCCGCGGCCGCTGCGCGTGGGCGAGACGTACTCGCGCACGTCGCGCATGGTGGACGTGCAGCACAAGCAGGGACGCAGCGGGAATCTGGTGTTCGTGCTCGTGCGCCACGAAATCAGCAATGCGGAAGGCATTGCGGTGACGGAGGAGCAGGATCTCGTCTATCGCGAGAACGCCAAGCCCGGCGAGCCACCACCCGCCCCGCGCTCTGCACCGCCTGGCGCGACATGGGAGCGCACGATCCGTCCAGACGACGTGCTGCTATTCCGATATTCGGCGCTGACGTTCAATGGACATCGCATTCATTACGACCGGAAGTTTGCGACCGAAACTGAGGGCTATCCGGGGCTGGTGGTGCACGGACCGTTGATCGCGACGTTGCTGCTAGATCTCTTGCGGCGGAACGTGCCGAAGGCGCAGGTCGCGCGGTTTGAGTTTCGGGCGGTCAATCCCCTGTTCGACGTCGCGCCCTTCACACTGCATGGCAAGCCTGAAACCGACGGCAAGACAGTTTCACTGTGGGCGACGGGTCCAAATGACGCGCTGGCGATGACGGCGTCCGCAACCCTAGCCTGATTTTTCGCGGAACTACTCGTAAAACTTTGGCGACTTCTTCAGTTTCATATTCGCCAGGTAATCGTGCTCGATCCAAAGTTGCGTGTTCGTCTTCTTGCAATAGTCCTCGATCATCGCGCGGCTGGCGAGCGACTGTTCCTTGTTGTACTCAAATGTCGGCACGCGGCCCGACCCTCGTTCTTCCGGATAGTGATACAGGTCGCCCGCCAGCATCACGTTGCCGGTCTTCTTTAGGTGGAGAATCAGCACCTGATGGCCCGGCGTGTGGCCCGGCGCGGACTTAATAATCGCTTTCCCGTCGCCGAACACATCGTATTCGTCCTTGGTGATCAGCACGGTCTGCGCGTTCTTCAATTTGTCGTAATTCTTGGGATCGACCAGCGCCGGAGGCTTGTCCGCAAACATGGCATCGCGCTCGATCGGCCGCACCAGCCAGGTGGAGGCGGCGAACTCGTTCGAATTGGCAATGTGGTCGCCGTGATAATGCGAGTGCGCGAGATAGGTGATGTCCGCCGGCGAATAGCCGATTTCGGCCAGCTGCGATTTCAAAGTGCGCGTCGCGGTCGACGGGCCCTGCGTGACCGGCTGGCCATCGTCTTTGAAAGACGAGTCGGGAATCACGCCGACATCCCACATCAAAGTCCCCTTGGGGTCTACGATCAGAAAACAAGGCACCGCGAAGTCGGTTGATTTCACCTCTTCCCGCTTGAAATTGAAAAGCGCGGGATCGAGCCCTTTGATCACGCCGCAATCGAACACGTACAGGCGAAGCGTTTTCGGCACTCGCGGATGAGGATCTTGCGCGCGCGCCATGACGCCCGAGGCAACAAAAGCGAGGATCGAAAGCGACAGCAGCGCAGGAGTGCGCCGGAATATGGCCGTGTGATTCATGTCCGCTCCTTGGGATCGGGCGGCCCAATCATACTCAAATCAAGCAAGCTGCGGAAACTTTTCCCGCAACAGGGTTATAATGCGCGGCGGTTTGCGATGCTGACAGCGCGCGGCGCGCGTACCAATCAAGGGGGAATCCGTGAGTGAACTGGAAAGCCGGAACGAACAAATCGTCAGGCATTTCTTCGATACGCTCAGTTCCGGCGATCTCGAAAAACTGCGCCTGCTGCTGCACGAGAACGCCATCTGGGGAATCATGGCGACCGGAATCCAGGGCGCGGGCGACAAACACGGCCGCCAGGAGATCATCGACGATTTTCTCGGGCCGGTTCGCGGGATGTTTGTGCCGGGCGATCCCAAAGTGCTGATCCAGCACCTGGTTCTGCAAGGACCCTACGCGGCTGTCGAAGCGAAAGGCCTGGGGAAATTCAAGAACGGCAAGGACTACAACAACCGCTACGCCTTCTTCCTCGAAATCAAGGAGGACAAAGTCATCGCCCTGCGCGAATACATGGACAGCTACTACGTCAGCACGCTGTAGCCTCGGGGATCGCCAATCTCCCGATTGGCACAGTTAAGCTGAGCCCCGCTCGACAAGGAGGTCGTCACGCCCCGCCGTTCACGGTCGTCCCGCCATCAATCCGCAAAATCGTCGCCGAGATGTACGACGCCTCGGGCGACGCCAGGAAGACCGCCGCAGACGCAATATCCTCCACCGTCCCGTTCCGCCCGAGTGGACACCTCTGCCGCCGCGATTCGTACAACGCGTCGTCGTTGTTGTTCATCGCGCGCGCTCCCGGCGTAGGCACAGTCCCCGGACACACCGCATTAACCCGAATATGCCGAGGCCCAAACTCAACCGCCAGCGAGCGCGTCAGCGACGACACGCCGCCCTTGATCGCGGAATAAACAGTCGAGCGCGGCACGCCCAATTCGGCGGCGGGCGAAGTGTTGTTGATGATCACGCCTCCGCGCTCCGGGTCCATGTGCCGCAGCGCCGCCTGCGCGCTCCAGAGAATCGCCTTCAGGCCCACATCCATCATGCGCGCGACGGTTTCCTCGCGAATCTCCGACACGGGTTCGCGCCGAAACACAATCGCGTTGTTCGCAACAATGTCGAGCCGGCCGAATTCGCCGACGAATTCGTCCACAGCGCGCAGAAAATCATCCCGGCGGCTGACATCGATCGCGAACGCCCGCGCGGTGCCGGCATTTTTCTCGATCTCGCGCACCGTCTCCTGCCCCGTGGCCGGATCGAGATCCGCGACGCCGACGATCGCTCCCTCCACCGCGAACGCCAGCGCCATCGCCTGGCCGATTCCGCGGCCCGCACCCGTGACAAACGCAACCTGCCCCTTAAGTCGCGGCATCGATTCGCTCCCTTGAAAATTTACGACGGAGTGCTGGCGGATAAGACGGCCGCGTCGGTTCGGATCGAGACAGCCCTGGACGATCGGTCTTCCTTGATCAGATCGGATGCCTTTTCGCCGATCATGAACACCGCCGGCGCGGGCCCGCACGACGGAAGCGCGGGCATGATGGACGCGTCCACCACGCGCAGCGATTCGATCCCGCGCACGCGCAGCCGTTCGTCGACCACGGCCATCGCGTCCTGCCCCATCTTACACGTGCCGCTCGGATGGCAGAACGTGCTTCCGTACGAATGGAGAAATTCGCGCAGATCAGACTCGGTACGAACCCCGTCTCCCGGCAAATCCTCGCCGAGCACCATCGAGCGCAGCGGTTCGGTCGCGAAAATCTTCCGTATCATCTGCACGCCAGCGAGCAGCCGGTCCTCGTCACTCGCCACGGAAAGATAGTTCGCGTTCATTTCCGGTGATTGCTTCGGATCGGCGGACTTCAGCAGCAGCTTCCCGCGCGACTTCGGCTGCGTGAACGCGACTCCTCCCGTCACCCGCGGAATCGGGTCCGGCGCAAGGCGCCCGCTCTTGTCATAGACGTGGCTCATCGCCCGAAAGACGAGCTGCAGATCGGGGCTCATCGTACCGGGCAGGCTGCGCGCCAGAGCCGTCGCCTGCGAAGCGCCGTTCGTGAGCGGCCCGCGTTTCGAAACGTAGTAGTTGATTGCGTGCCAAAGCACTGAAAGCCCGCTCAGCTCCCGGTTGAGCGAATTTTCCGGCGCTGTTCGGTAGGTCAACTGCGCGGAGACATGGTCGTGCAGATTTTCGCCGACGCCCGGCGCGTCCGCGACCAACCCAATGCCATGCTGCTGCAGATGCTTCCCCGGGCCAATGCCCGAAAGCATCAGGATCTGCGGCGAGCTGATCGCGCCCGCTGCTAAAATCACCTCGCGCGTCGCCAGCGCTTTCTGTATGGCTCCCTCACGCTCGTACTCAACGCCAGTCGCCCGCCGACCGGCCAGCGTGAGCCGCAGCACAAACGCCGAAGTCTCAACCGTGAGGTTCTGCCGCGGCCGCGCCGGCCGTGCATATGCTTCGTAAGCCGAATTGCGCTCGCCGTGCCTAATGGAATACGGCATCAATCCAATGCCCTCAGGCGACGCTCCATTCAAATCGGTCGCCGCTGGCAAACCCGCGCGCACGCCGGCATCAATGAACGCCCGCGCAATCGGGCTGACGAACACCGGATAGCTAACCGTCAGTTTTCCCTTATCGTTCGCCGACGGCCCTTGCAAATCCTCGCGCCGCTCAAGCTTCTGGAAATATGGCAGCACCTCCGCCCAGCCCCAGCCCACATTGCCCTGCGCGCGCCAGCCGTCGTAGTCCTCTTTTTGCCCGCGAATGTACGCGCTGCCGTTGATCGAGCTGCATCCGCCCAGCACTTTACCGCGCGGCCAGAAAATCGTGCGGTTGTTTAGCTTTGATTCAGGCGCGGTGTAAAATCCCCAGTTCAGCGTCGGATGAGTGAAAAGCTTCCCCATCGCCAGCGGCATTTTGATCCACGGGCTGGTGGGCTCCGACCCCGCCTCGATCATCAACACCCGAACCGACGAATCCTCGGTGAGTCGGCTTGCCAGCACGCACGCAGCGGTGCCGCCGCCCACGATGATGTAATCGAAGCTTCTCAGTTCAGGCATTGGTGCTTTCAATCCTAGTCAGAACTTCGGCCATGAATTCGTAAGTCCGCCTCACAGCGCCGGAGGCGCGAAGAGCTCGGCACGCAGCAAAGCGGAGTGTCGGGCACCGCCCGAAAACACGAAAAAGTCCCGGAGGGACGATTGACGGGGCGTGTCTTAAAGCGACTCGCCCCTAATCCGTCGCAAACTTCCAGCTCTGCGCGTCGCTCAGCACCCGGCCAACCGGCTCGTTGAAATGAACCGCGAACAGCCTTACGGACCCGTTTCCATAGCGCTTGATGAATTCGCGCCTCGTCTTCCGCGACATTTCCTTGTCCACGCAGCCAACCGAACAAATCTCCGGCTCGGCAAACTGAATCGGATTGTGAAACACGTCGCCGGTAACGATCCCTTCCTGCCCGCGCGACGAAACGCGCACGCTGACGTGCCCCGGCGTGTGCCCGTGTGAAGGTTCCAGCCAAATTTCGTCCATCAGCTGGTGATTCGGGTCTACGAAATCCGCCAGGCCCGCATCGATAATCGGCTGCACCGAATCTACGATGTGCCGCACGTCGTGTTCCTTGTGCTTCCGCACGTCCTGCCAGTAAGCCCATTCCTTGCGGCCGAAAAGATAGCGCGCCTTCGGAAACGTTGGCACCCAGTGGCCATTCTCCAGCCGCGTGTTCCAGCCCACATGATCGAAATGAAGATGCGTGCACAAAACCGTCGTGATCGATTCGGGATCAAACCCCGCGGATCTAAAGTCCTCCAGAAAGGCGGTCTGCAGATCCGAGCACTGCGGCATCTCCCGCGCGCGCTCGTTGCCGACGCAGGTATCGATCACGATCCTCTCATCGTGAATTTCCAGCACGAACGCCTGCACCGCAAGAATAATCTGCCCCTCGGGCGTGACGAAGCGCGGCACCAGCCAGTCATACTTCTTGTAGTGCTCGGCGGTTTCAGCCGGAAAAAGCGGCGCCCACGGAATCCGGTCCGCCGTCTCCATGATGCTGGTGACTTCCACGTCGCCGATCTGCCACCGCCGGACCCGCGATTCACCCTTCTTGCCCGGTGCCGCCGGCGCACCGCCAGAATGGCCCATCGCCGCACCAACCGCATGAAGTTTCGCTCCCGCCTCACTCTGTGGATCCATCAAAACCTCCCTCACATTCCCCGGTTGCGACCACCTTCATGTAACACCAATCGCTGCACAGCGCAACTCGCCACTGCTCCCAGGGCGCCACAGACAATCGCGTCTGTGCTCCTACGATCTCAGCTTCCCGACGACTGTCCGTGTACGCCAGACGAAGCCGTCACTCCTGGCGGATCGCTCTGGAAAGCATCCCCTAGAAAGCTATAATGTCGCGCCAATGCCGTCGGCTCCCCAGATCAAGAGATAACCGGAACGGTGAATGCCGCGAAAACCACAATTCTACGGCTGGACCCTGCTGGCCGTACTTTTCTCGCTCGATTTCGTCAACATGGGCTTCCCCGTCTACGGGGGCACGGTCATCAACAGCTACATGCTGCGCCAAATCCACATGAGCCGCAGTCAGCTCGGCTGGGGATTTACGCTGTCGAATTTGTTCGTGGGCTTGTGCGCTCCGATCGTGGCCGCATCCATCCTGCGTGTCGGCATACGCAAGACGTTTGCGATCGGATCGGCGCTCATTTTCGCCGGCTCGCTGGTGCTAACGTTTTTCGCGACCAAACCCTGGCACTATCTCGCGGGTTACGGCGCGATCGTCGGCGTCGGAATGGGGTTCGGCACGCTGGTCCCGGCGGGGACTGCAGTGACGCGGTGGTTTAAGCGCTATCGCGGGCGAGCCATGGGAATTTGCCTGGGCGCATCGGGAATTGCAGGATTCGTCGCGGCACCGCTGCTTAACCGAATTCTCGCAGCCGGCGGCGGCAACTGGCGCGTGGGCTGGCAGATTGTCGCCGGCCTCGCCGTGATTTCCGGGATCGTCGCGCTCCTGTTCGTGAAGGAACGGCCGGAAGATTGGGGCCAGGTCCCCGACGGAATCCCTGAAACCGAGGCTGCGCGCGAATTCCAGCCGGGTCATGCGGCGCGTGAACTGATCACGGCCTATGCGTGGACTCCCGGTGAAGCCTATCGCACGAAATCCTACTGGCTCATCGTGATTGCCGGAATCGCCAGCCAGTATCCGCTGTTCTTCTTCGTCGCGCACTGGGTGCTGCACGCGCTGGGTGCCGGTATACCGGCGTCGGTCGCCGCTTGGACCATGAGCGCTTTTGCGATCGGCGGCATCGTGGGTCGGCTGATCGGCGGCTGGCTCATGGATACCATCCCCGGCCGCATGGCCTTCATCCTCGGACTCTGCATTTTCGTACTGGGCTCGTTCCTCGCAATCCACGTAAGCGCCGCCGAACCGCGGGTTGCCTTCGCCGCCGCATCCTCCTACGGCGTCGCGTTCGGCTGGTCGTTTACCTGCATGAACACCTGCACGGCCCATTTCTATGGCTCTAGGGCCTTCCCGAAGCTGAATGGAACGATGATTCTGCTCACCTCGGTCATCGCCTCGCCCGCCGGCGCCATCGGCGGAAGAATCTTCGACGTCTCCGGGGGCTACGACCGGGCCTTCGAATTGAACGCGCTGCTGGCCGTACTCGGAATCATCGTCATGCTCTTCGCCAAGATGCCCCAACCGCAAAACGCAACCGCAGCCGAACCCAAAGCCGCCTGAAAAGGATGAGCTGCCTCGGCCTTCCGTGCGTGAAGTACACAATCACCAGCCGACACCAACCAAGGGGGACACTTTTTCGAGGGTCCCGGATCGAATCGTCAGTCCGTTTCTACGTGGCCGCAGAAACGGCGATGTCGGATAGCCGCTGGAAGCGCTCGATGTTGCCCACGCCGTCCATCACGCCGGCGGTGAGGCAAACGAAGGTCATCTGCAAGACGGGATCGACCCAGAAAAGCGAACTGCCCGCGCCGTAATTCCCAAAAGTCCGCGGCGAGGTGAGCGTGCCGAACAGGTTGTGTATGACCTTCTCGCCGCTCACCTGGAATCCCAAGCCCAGGTAAGCGGGATATTCGCCCCAACCGCGCGGCTCGACCAGCTTCTTGTACAGCTCGTTGGGCTTGTCGCCGGTCCAATTGCGATTGGCGAGATCGAGGATCGCGGGCGAAAGAATTCGTGCGCCGTCGAGTTCCCCTCCCCGGCGGAGCATTTCCGAGAAGCGATACATGTCGGCGACAGTCGACACGGCTCCGACCCAGGGCATTTCGGAGTGTTCCTCCTCGAACGCGCCGTTTGCCCCGAGATTGCTGCGGCCCGGATGAGTGGCTGGGAACGGATCGATGAAAATCGGGACGATCTTTCGCGGCTTCAGGTCCTTGCGCACGCCGATGGAGGTGTCCTTCATCTTCAGCGGCTTGAAAATCTCGTCTTGGGCCAGTTGGCGATAGGAACGCTTCTTGGGATCGGTGCGGCGAACCGATTCGCCCATCAGGGCGTGCGCGGCCATCGGGGCATAGTTGATCACCTCACCCGGAGCGGCTGCCGAGTGCACGTTTTCGCAAATCGCGGCCACGATTTCATCCAGCCGGTCGATGTACATGCCCTCGCGCGGCGTAAAGACGCTGGGCAGCCCCGAACTGTGCGTCAGCAGATGGAAAAAAGTGATCTGCTCGCGTTGCCCACCGGAGAATTCGGGGATGATTTCGGAAACTCTCGTGGTCAACGCGAATTCGCCGCGCTCGATCGCCCGAAACACGAGAACGTTGGTGATCGCTTTGGTGGTGGAGAAGAGGCTGAAGACGTGGTTCTTCTGTACCGGCCGCTTTTTCTTGGGTTCGACGTAGCCAATGGCTTCATGGATGCCGACGACGCCGTTGCGCGCGACCAGGATCACGCCGCCGTAGTAGCGTTCGCGCTTGATGTCATCTTCGATGACGGCTTGGAGATGACTCAATCGGGCCGCGTCCAGGCCGTGTCGTTTCGCTTGACCTGCCATGTGATTTCGCTCCGGGAGATTTATCTGCGGAAAAGAAATGTCAGCAAGAACAGGAACGTCTTGAAATTCAAAAGCTTCAGCGCGTTGCGGGCTTCCGTGCCGGTCAGTTTCGCGGTCAGCGGCATCGAGCCAAACACCTTGCCACGCATCACCAGCTTGCCGTCTTCGGCTTCGAGCGAGGTGATTTGCATCAGCTCGCTGTTGTCCGGCCCGTAGAGCTTCATCATCGCTGCTGGCCGATCTTGTCGAAATTGATCTTCAGATCCTCGCACATCTTCATCGCCGTGGCGCGGCCGGCGCCGAACACGCCGCCGCCGGGATGCTGGAATGGCCCTACCAGGTAGAGCCGGTCGACACCGGGGACGGTGTTCATTCCAAGATCGGGCGTCGGCCGATGCGCGCCTGATTGATAGAGATAAGGTGCGGCGCCGTGCAGATCGCCCCTCTGGAAACTCTCGGAACAACGTTCCAGGTCGAGCGGGCTGTCACAGACGTAGGCGATGATGTTTTGCGGAATGAGGTTTTCGCAAAACTTCGCGGTGCGCTCGATCATTGTTTGCGCGAAGGCGTCCTTCGCCTTGTCCCAGTGTTTTGGTCCACCGTCGGGATGCGAGTAGGGCACATAATCCCAGATGTGGAACGTGCATTTTCCGGGAGGGCAGCGCGTGGGATCGAAATTCGAGGGACAGGCGATACCCAGCAGCGCTGAATCCGGGATGCGGCCGTAACGCAGCGCGTCGAAGTACTGGCGCAAAACGGTCATGTTCGAGTGGACGAGGTCCGTGAAGTAGGACTTGCTGACGTGCGGGCCGGCCTTGAAGCGCAGCGGCTCATTCAAGGCCCCGTGAACGGTGAAGCAGGAATTCGCCGAAAGCTCGACGCGCTCGGCATCGCGCGTGATCCGCGCTTCGACGCCGGGGACGTAGCGGCCGAGAAAATGCGGATGGAGCGAGCCGATGACGCCGTCCTTGGCGGCGTATTCGGTTCGGTCTGCGGTGCGTACGCCGACGGCGCGGCCGTTTTTAACCAGGACCTGCTCGACCGAAGTGTTGTTGAGAACTTTTCCGCCCTGGGCTTCGATGCAGCGGATGAGGGATGCCGTCAGAGCGCCGCTGCCGCCCACGGCGACTCCGATGCCGTAGGTTTCCATGAAGCCGAGAAAAACAAAGATTCCAAGGCCGGTTCCCTTCTCTTCCGGGCCGGTGAGATTTTCAGAGACCATTCGGACGAGGAACAGGCGCACTTTTTCGTTCTCGAAATTGTCGAGAATGATGTCGTACGGGCTCTTCTGCATCAGCGCAAACAGCTCGCGTCCCTCGGGGCTTTGGTCCAGCATCGCGAGCATGGCGCCCATGGGGGGAGGCGGCGTATAGAACGAAGCCGAGATCATCGGGAGGTATTTCATCGCGGTTTCGGCGAATCTGAGATAGGTGTCCGCGTCCTTTTTGGAGTACCTGGAGATTTCCTGATAATTCTTTTGGCGGTCGCGGTAGAGGCCGATCGTGGAGCCGTCGTCGAAGACGACCATGAACGGAATTTCAGGATAGACGTATTTCAGGCCGAACTTCGAGAGCAGCTTGAGCTCGTCATTCTTGATCAGCGGATTGCCCTGGATGAAAATGTGGCCGGTGCTGAAGCGGTCGTGCAGGTAGCCGGGCCCGGTCAGCTCCGCGGTGACCACGCCGCCGCCAAACCAGGCGTTGCGTTCGAGCACCAGCACGCTTTTGCCGGCCGCGGCGAGGTAAGCGGAGGCCACCAGGCCGTTGTGGCCCGAACCGATTGCGACGACGTCGTAGCTTGCAGGCATTCCGGATGTAGTCCTTTAGCAGGATTTCTGCGCGCGGGAGAGCCGCTGGCGTCTTGTTGGTTGCGAGCGCAGTCTGTAATAACTTTGGCCCGCGTTCAATATCTTTTTGCACTTTCTGGGGGCTGGAGACGGCGGGGTTCCGCTTGCCATTGCGCACCCAGATTTGTTGACACATCGGAGGTTCCACCCTAGAATCGCGCTTCGCGGAAGACATCGAGATTCGTTTTGGTGCAATCCGCGTGTCCCCACCGGAGATCAGCCATCGCCCCTGCAGCGCCGAAGCCCCGAATCGCCATCGTGGATGAAGACGCAGGACTGCGGTCGAGAATCGCCGCGGCGCTGCGCGCCGAATTTGATGTGCTCGAAGGCCAAAACTACGAATCGGCCTACATTTATCTCCAGGAAGCGGAGCTGGATATCCTGCTGCTGGGCCTGCCGATCGAAACGGGTGGCGTCAAGGAATGCCTGGAACTGTTGGACCGGCTCGACGGCAGCGAGATCGACACGCTGGTCATCGTTTTAAGCTCGGACGACAAGAAATCGACGGCCTTGAAAATCATGGACGGGGGTTCGTACGACTACCTGGCGAAGCCGGTCGATACCGATGTACTGCGGCACCTGGTCGAACGGGCCATCGAAAAGCTACGCATCCAGCGCGAAAACCGCATCCTGCGGGAGGAAATCAGCCGCAAGAATACGTCGGGTGACCTCATCGGCGCGACCGACGCGATGCGGCATCTGTTCGAATCGATCAAGCGGATCGCCCGGGCCACGACCAACGTAATTATTCGCGGCGAGAGTGGCGTGGGCAAGGAACTGGTGGCTCGGGCGATTCACGATCAAAGCCCGCGCCGCAGCCGAGCATTCGTGAGCGTGAATTGCGCGGCGCTGCCCGAAACTTTGATGGAATCCGAACTTTTCGGGTATGAAAAAGGCGCGTTTACGGGCGCGGCCGGAACGAAGGAGGGGCGTATCGAGGTGGCGCACCAAGGAACGCTGTTTCTGGACGAGATCGCCACGCTGACCGTACCGCTGCAGAGCAAGCTGCTTCGGGTGCTGGAAGACCGATCACTCACGAGGTTGGGCGGAAAGAAACCGATCCGGGTGGATTTTCGCCTGATCAGCGCGACGAACGAGAATCTCGAGGAGATGACGCGCGAGGGTAAATTCCGCGAGGATCTCTACTACCGAATCCACGTGGTGCCGATCTTCGTGCCTGCGCTTCGCGAGCGCGTGGAGGATATTCCCGCACTGGCGGAATACTTCATCAAGGTCTACTGCGCGGCAAACGGCGTGGCGCCCAAACAGCTGGCTGACGAAGCGCTTCTGACACTGAAGCGTTACGCCTGGCCCGGCAACGTGCGCGAACTCGAGAACGCCGTCCAGAGGATCGTGGTGATGACGGAATCGGACACGATTTCCCTGGAGGATCTGCCGCCGGAGATCGCGCAGGCCACCGGCCGCGACGCCAAGACCCGTTTCCGCCTACCGGCCGGCGGCATCGAGCTCGACGAGGAACTGGCCGCCACCGAAAAGCGGTGGGTGCAGGAAGCAATGCAGCAATCTAAGCAGGTGAAGACCGAGGCGGCGCGTCTGCTGGGCGTGGACCGCAACCGGCTGAACTATCTCTGCCGGAAGCATGGCCTATGAGCCGCATGAGGTCTAGTACGTTGAATTTTTCACGATAACCGCCCTTATGCGCTGTGCGATTGGAGCCCAGCGCCAGTATTTTAGCGATTCGCTCGGCGGCGAAACTAGAATTTTGATCTCGCCCAGTTCTCTTGGAGCGATTCTGGAACGTTTGGCGAGTTTATGACGCCGTGGAGTCCGCCGCGCAGCACATATTCTCAAGGGCGATACGCTCCGCTAGGCCGACGAGTGCGATCCCCCGGGTCCACCAGCCCTTATCTGCTGAATTACTCAACTTAGTGGAGAAAAGTCAACAGTTCTGGAATTTCATAGAGGTTGGCACGGTTTATGCCGCACTACTAAGTAGCGTATTGTCAATACCTTATGGGCATGCGCCGCCTGCGCTGGCTTTGGTCCAACGATTGCATAAGATGGCCGCGTGGTGTGAAACATCAAACTTCCGGAGGAAAACAACATGGCAAAGTCAGCAAAGAAGAGCAAGCTCACCAGCAAGAAGCTCGAAAAGAAAGCACCTTTGAGCGTCGGCATCGGCCAGAGGGGTCCAGTTGCTGGCTAAGATCTGAATCGGGGCTGCGTTTTCATCCGTCAGGACGCCCCTGATGGGGTTCCGTGTAAGCCGAATTTGCGCGGATGGCAAGAAGGCCGCCTGAAAAGGCGGCCTTTATTGCAGCGATTGAGATTCGGAGCGTCTGACGCTCGATTTTCCTGGTCGCCAGATTGAAGAACATTGGGGGAGGGCCCATGAAGATCGCAGCACCCGTCAAGAAAACAGGAAGACTGACATCGAAGAAGCTGGAGAAAAAGGCCCCGTTGATGAAAATCGGCTAGAAATTTCAGCCCGATTCCGATCCGAGATGATTGCGAGGATATTGAAACGGCCGCCTGCCAGAGGCTGTTTGTTTTTTTGGCGATTCGTCGAACCTGGATCTGCTACGCCTGACGCATTCCCCTACCAAACCTGCGAGCGCAGCCATCGCCACGCGCCGCGCGCGACTTGCCAAGCGACTGAATAGGACTTTCCGGCGATCTTCGCTGTTCCCGTCATCCCTTCGATTAGCGAGCCGTCCGGATTCGGAAAAGCCATTTCGACCGCGACATAGTTGGTCAACTGCTGGCCGAGCCGCTCCAGGCGTTGCGGTTGGCTGACTGGCTGATCCGCAGCAGTCGCCGGAAGAATCTGATCTACGTGTCCACGGTAGGTCCGAAAGGCGAACGGAGCGACCTTCAATTCCGCGGGTGACCCGGCGCGGATATCCTCAAGCTCCCAGTCACGAACCAAGATTCGGGCCTTCATGGTGCTGCGGTCAACGACCTCGCAAAATTCATCGCCGGCTGCGAGGTATCGGCCTGCTTGCTGTTCCGGCGCGGGGGTGGCCACGATCCCGGCCAATGGAGCCTGAATTGCCAAAGCATCGACTCTGGCCTGCGCTACGGCCGCCTGCTGTTCGAGTTTGGCCTTTTCCTGAATGGCTGAAGCGAGCTGCGTCGAGTCCGGCCGACTTTCACCAAGCCGCACAGCGCCATTGGCCATGGCCAGTTGCTGAGAGAGCGCTGCCGCCTCCGCTTCGGAGTCAGGGTTGGAAATCACGGCGAGAACTTGTCCCGCCTTCACCGCATCGCCCTGCTTTACAAAGACCTGACGAATCACTCCGGACTCCAACGCGCGAACGTGGGCATCATGCCCCGGTTCAAGGACAAAATCCGAGGCCACACGCGTAGGTATGGGCGGAATGAGAAAAAGCGCGGCCAGCCCGATCGCGGCGAATTGCTGCCCGCGCGTCATTTTCCAGGCCATGTATTCCTCCTTCTTCTCGCGCCACCAGGCGCGCAGCTGGTACCAGCCCTTTTTAAGCGCTTTACGCGCGAAGTAGTAGACGACCAACAGGGTCAGCACGTATCCCCAGTTACCGAATCTGCTGACGAACACATTCCTAACAAAGACAACGGAGAGAACCAGAATCGCGCCGCTGTAGACGACGGCCGAAAGCCCGAAAATCATATAAATGCGCCGGAGCCTCCGCGTGGAGGGTGGTAGATCGATATCCTCGCGCAGCAGGTATCTACGCGCCCAGGCCCTCAGATAGGCGAAGGATTCATCGCGAAGGTTGTCGACACGCAGGTATTCGGCGAGGACGTAGTAACCGTCCGCTTTGATCAGCGGGTTCAAATTCAGGAGCGCGCTCTGAGCTCCGCTCAGAAGCATCATCTTGTAGGCAAGATCGTTACCGAAAGAGCCGGGAGCCGTGAATCTCCAGAGGACCGCGCAGCTGGCGCAGACCAGCAATTCGACAAAGATTCCGGCGAATAAGACCCACTGCCGGCGCGCGAGCCGGTCAAACAGCATGATATCGGTAGTGTCGGTGAAAAACGCCGGGGTGAAATAGATCAACAGGAAGCCCATCTGGTGTACTTCGCCGCCGTAATGTTTGCAGGTGAGTCCGTGCCCAAACTCGTGTATCGCGGCCAGGCAGAAAATCAAGATCCAGAACACCCAGATGTCGTACGCGGTTTTGCCCGAAAACGTGTAGAGGGAAATAGTGTCACGGCTCACCTGGGCCCAATCTCCGGCGAGGAGATAGGCCGCAACGATATAGAGCACGATCGAGAAAATGACAAAACCTTTGGTGAACATCCATCCCAAATACGGATCGATTTTGGTGAGGGTCTTGTCTGGATCCCAGGCTTTGAAGGAAATGTACAGCACGCTCGATTGGTCGATGCGGCTTTTGCGCTCGTCGCGGATACGCTCCAGCACAGCGAGATTTTTTTCACCCGCGGATTGTTCCCAGACTTCCGGCTCGACTCCATCCAGAAACTCCGCGACTTCCTCCTCCGCCAATGGATTGTCCGGATGCGCCTGATTCCATACGGCGGCAACTTCGGTGCGCGTACGCGTGCCGTCACAAAGAGTGAGAAGCTCGTACTCGGTAGCGCCAAACCGGTTGTAAGAGCTGGTCTCCGGCACCTTCACAACGTAGCTCTTCTCGCCGGCGACGATTTGTTCGCTAACGCGCAAATCCGGACGGAATTTCGGCCGGCGCAATCCCCTGGCGAGGACGCTGGAGGCTTTCAGGCTGGTGGGGCCAAAACGCATAAGGGATCCCGATCCCGATCCCGCTCAGGGTTTCGAGCTCGGGGCGCCAGGCCAGGCGACCTGGACGGCCATTCCGGGGCGGAGATCGCCGAGATCTTTGCCGGTGAGTTCCGCCGTGACACTATAACTGTCGCTTGAGGGATCGACGACCGGGCTAATTTTCACGACGGTGGCGCTCAACTCGCGATTGGGTTCGGTGACGAGCCAGAGTCCCACTTTGGCGCCTCGTGATGGACGCTGCCCGGAGGTCTCGGGTACCTGAAACTGCACCTGAAGGGGCGCGAGCTGGCTTACGCGGAAACATTTGTCGCCTTTCGCGACCTCCTGCCCTTCGCGGATATAGCGCACCACCACGGCGCCGGTGAACGGAGCGCGCAGGCGCGTCTGATCCAGCTCGATCTCGAGACGCTTGATTTCCTCCTGGCTGCTTTCGGCATTCGCCTCCCAGCCGTGCATGTCGTACTCGGCGCCTTTGGCCTCGAAGTCTGCCTGTTCGAGATCGGCTTGGCTGGAGAGCCCCATCGCTTGAAGCTTCTGCTGGCGCTCGAGTGCGGCTGTTTTGGCTTTCACCTCGGACTGCTTGTATTTGACGTTGTTCTGCGCAACTTGCAGATCGTCACGCGCTTTGGCCAACTCGATCTGCAGGGTACGATCGTCTAGCTGCGCGAGCACATCGCCTTTTGTGACGTCGCTTCCTTCGTCTCGGGCGACCGAAACCACCACGCCGTCGCGTTGCGTGGCCAGATCGACTTGGTGCTCGACCGAGAGCACGCTTAGCACTTCGTTGGGGCGAGTGGCCGATGCGGGAGATGGCGGCGCCGCGGAAGCGGGCAAGGCATTGGCGGCGGGATCGCTCGCGGCCGGGCGGGTCGGCGAAACGGCGGACGAATCTCCGCATCCAGCCAATGCCACCGCGATGGTGGCTGCCAGGAGCATCGACATGGGCTTCTTCATTTTCATCATCCTTGTCACGGCATCCAGATCCAGATTTCCTGCCACAGCCAGCGGAACGGGTCGCGCAGGAGCGCGAAGCCGACAGGATACCATTCGCTGCCTAACCATCCGCCCCGGGCTTGAATCCGTGCCCTGCCAACCATCCCGTCGCGGGCAAACCCTCTCTCATTATTGAAAACTGCGTGAACCAGGAAATACTGCTCGCCCGCCTCGGCATGGGTCTGCGCGCCGATCCGGTCGAGGGTTCCCGAAAAGGTGGTGGTCGGAAAGGCATTGAGCTTCAGGGCAACGCTTCGCCCCGGTTGCAGCAGTCCCAAGTCCGATTCCGGCACGCTCATCTCGACAGCCATTCGATCGCTTTCCACGATTTCCGCGAACGCTTCTCCGGGCTTCACCATCGAGCCGGTGCGCTCCTCTACTTTTGAAGTGACCACGATTCCAGCGATGGGCGTGCGGAGTTGCGCGCCGGAAACGCGCCTCTGTTCGAGTTGCACCTCGACCGCATGGAGATTGGAGCGCAAGGTAGCCTGGCCCGCGGCGGCCGTGTCATTCTTGAATTCCGCTTCCGCGAGATCGTGACGAGCCTGGCCGTATGCCGCCTGGGCCTGCGCGAGTTTTACTTGGGCGTCGCTGTCATCGAGTTGCGCGAGCAACTGACCGGCCTGGACCATGTCGCCTTCGTGGACGTAGACGCGCTTGACCACGCCGCCATCCATCGCGCTTACCACACGGCGCTCGGCCGGCACAACCGTTGCGTTTGTCCCCACCCGCATCGGCCAAGGAATCACGAACAATACGACGGCAACCAATGCCAGCCGCTTAGCGTACATGCGCCAGCGCGCCTTCGGCACGGCGGCCAGGAACTTTTGCTTTCGCGCTGCGAAGGGCTGCAAGAGATTGGCGAGCGGCACCTGCTGATACAGCTGGGCATTGCGAATTGCCACGGAAGTCTGGCTGGCCAGAATGGCCAGCGTCTCTCTGTGATTTTCGTTCAGAAAATCGGCTTCGCCGCTCAGCAGAGCCAGTACGCCCAGCGCGCCTTGGTCGTCGCGCAGCGGCAGCGCGAAAAAGCCGTTGTAGCCGTGCTTTTCAAGGATGTCGGTGATCTGGGCACGCGCCCCGTCCGGCTCTACGTGCCAGCCATCCTCGCGATGATCGGCGGCAACCACTTCCGTCTGGTCGGCCACCCATTCGAGGCGATCGTCGAAATCGTCCATTTCGCGGGTCTTCGGCACTTCCGTTTCGCCCGACACTGCTCCGAGCATGAACCGGCCGCGATCGAAAAACCCGATGATGCACTTGTCAAAGGGAACGACCGACGCGGCGTGCTGCACCACGGTCACGAGCACGTGATCGAGGTCCAGCGTCGAGGTAATTTCCTGCGAAATTTTCAGCAGGGCGTCGAGCGCGTGTACTTTGCGTTCGGATTCGAGCAGGTTCGCGTTGTGCAGCGCGATGGCGGCTTGTTCGCTGACACTGCCCAGCAGAAACAACTCGTCTTCATCGAACGCGCCGCCGTTCTCTTTGTTCACCAGCTCGACGACGCCCAATACTTCGTCGCCTTTGCGCAGGGGCGCCGCCATCCAAGAAACGATTTCCCCGGACTTGCAGCGCTCGGCGAGACCGGGCTCCTCGGCCGGCTCGGCTACCATCTTCGGCGAGGCCTGATGAGCGACCTCGGCCAGCAGACCTTCGGACGCCGAAACGCGCGCGCCTTCAGCCGCCGTGGGATCCTCACCAACGCGCTCCGCAAGATGCAGCTCGCCGGCACCGGAATCCATCAACCAGATATTGCAGGCGGCTCCTCCAAGCAAGGCGCGAATTTTTTCGGCAACGATCGGCAGAAGCTCGCCCAGCTCGAGCGTCGAGGTGAACGTGCGGCCAATGTCGTATAGCGCCGTGAGCCGGTCGAGCGTCGCCAGGTGCGAGCTGCGTTCGCCTTCGATCGCTTCGAGGTTGGTCAGCGCCTGGCCGGCCAGCCGGCTGGCTTCCTCGATGAAGAGCGAGTCGTCCGCAGTAAATTCGCCGCTGCGTTTGCCGAGAACCTCGATTACTCCTTGCCCCTGCTGTGCGCCCGGCAGCGCCGCATACACCGCCGATTTCACCCGGCCGCGACTGGCTTCATCCAGATGGGAGAGATCGTTCGGGGAAATTTGCCTGGCGGTGAGCCGCCGCGTCTCGCCCGTTTCGCACACATCCACAAGAATGCCTTCCGTGACGGCGCTTCCTTCCGGATTGATACGCTCACCCGGATCGCTCCAGCGGGCGCGACAAACGAGGCCGTCATCGGGAACGGCGATCCAGATCAAAACAGTTCGCGCGGCGGCAGCGGAGCCGACACGCGCGGCCACCGTCTTGAGCAGCGTATCCTGATCGCGGCAGGCCAAAGACACGCTGGCCAATTCGAATAGCGCAGCAGACGCTTCCATGCTTCTCCAGAGGACGTGTGAGGAGAGCCCATTCACCGCATAAAATCAGCCCGGAATGCGGTCTATGGGCGGACGGCGCAGCCTAGCAAACCCTTGCGAATGCGTCAAGGAATCGGGGCATACACGCCTCATCACAGGCCTTGATCGCGCAACCTAATTCGGTTAGTTTGGCTCTACGCAGAGGGTTACGTGAACATAAAAATCCGGAAGGCTGGTCCTGCTACCATTCTGGACCTCGAAGGACCGCTTAAGCTCGGGAAGGACGAAGAAGGCTTTCGCAGCCAGATTCAGCAGCTGATCGAGTCCGGATCCACGCACGTGGCGATCAATCTGGGCGGCGTAACCGATCTCGACAGCTCCGGGATCGGCTCGCTGGTGCGCACGTTTACGAATCTCAAGCGAGCCGGCGGAAAATGCACTTACTTTGCGGCGAGTAAACGCGTGCTGATGCTGCTGAAGATGGTGCGGCTGGACACAGTGCTCGATCTGGCCGAAGACGAAGCCACCGCGTTGACTCGCATTTAGGCTTTTCCGCGCTTTCCGCTGACAATTTCTTCCAGCCGCTTCAGCAATTGGAATTCGTCGGGGTGAATTTTGGGCCCGGCGGCTTCGATAGTGAACCATTGGGCGCGATCGACCTCGGGAAATTCTTTCTTTTCCCCCGAGCGCGGCGGCCATTCAATCGTGAATGTGTTGCTTTTGATCGAAGCCGGATCGCAAAGGCCTTCGAATGCCCAGGCGGCGACGGTTTTGCCGTTTTTGTGGCGCACACTCCCCAGCGTGATGAAATTCCCTTCCGGCTTGATTCCTGTTTCTTCTTCGAATTCTCGCTTGGCGGCGGCAAACTCATCTTCTCCCGGATCGGTCTCACCCTTCGGGATGAACCAGGCGCCCTCGTCTTTTCTGGCCCAGAATGGCCCGCCAAGATGGACGAGCAGAACCTCCAGTTTTACGTTTTGCATACGGTACATAACGAGTCCGGCGCTGGCCTTTGCCATCGCATCACTATATCGCGCCAATCAAAGTAACGCTGAACTACGTGCGCGCCACGGATCTCGACCGCATGATTGACGAGAACCAATGCGAGGATAGCGATCGCGGTTTGGTCGTAAGCGGGCCTTTCACGACCTTGCGCGCTAATTCGCGAGCGTCGATTTGCCCCCGAATTCCGCCGCCAAGTGGCTCAGAACAGCAGTTTGACTCCAAACTGAATTGCGCGGGCGCTTCCGGATCCGACGACCGGATTGCCCGCCGCTACCCCGGGAGTGAAGCATCCGCAGTGACGGCCATTCCAGGTGGCGGGCCTTCTCGTGTCCCAGCTGCACTCTCGTGATATGCGGCAAGCCGAAAGGCTCAATTCGATTGGATTGTGGGCACCAGCGGCGGAAGCCAGCGCATCAACCGGCGCGGATTCAATGATGGAGTCCCGTGCAGCGGTGAGCGCATCTCATGGAGTTGCTTTTGGAGGGTTCGCGATTTTGAGTCGCTTCTTGTAGCATAGACGAGCTTATGGCGAAACCGATTCTGCTGAGCGTTGACGACGATTCCGACGTGCTGCGAGCGATCGAGCGAGACCTGCGCTCGAAATATGGGGCGGACTATCGCGTGATTGGCAGCGATTCGCCGCAGGGCGCGATCACGCTACTGAAGCAGTTGAAGGTGCGCAACGACACGGTGGCGCTTCTTCTGGCCGATCAGCGGATGCCACATATGGACGGCGTGGCGTTCCTGCAGGAGGGCATGCGGATCTTTCCGGACGCGAAACGCGTGCTGCTGACGGCGTATGCGGACACCAACGCGGCGATCAGCGCGATCAATCAGGCGAACATCAATTATTTCTTCATGAAGCCGTGGGATCCGCCGAGCGAGCATCTTTATCCGCAATTGGACGACCTGCTCGACGACTGGAGGGCGTCGTACCAACCGGCGTTTGAAGGGATTCGCGTGCTCGGGACGCGATGGTCGCCGAAATCCTACGAGCTGCGGGACTTTTTGGCGCGAAATCGCGTGCCGTATCAGTGGATTGATGTGGAGCTTTCCGCGAACGATCCGGAAACGAAGCTACTGCTCGAAGCGTTGGGACCTGAGGCCGCCGATCTTCCCGTGGTTTTGTTTCCTGACGGCACGAAACTTCTCGAGGGTGTACCGGGTGACGTCGCGCAACGAGTGGGGCTGCGCACCCGAGCCCAAACGAGTTTCTACGACATGGCCATCGTCGGCGGAGGCCCGGCTGGTCTCGCGGCAGCCGTGTATGGCGCGTCCGAGGGACTGCACACGGTAATGATCGAGCGCGAGGCGCCGGGTGGGCAGGCGGGAATGAGTTCGCGGATCGAGAATTATCTTGGATTTCCCACCGGGCTGAGCGGCGGCGATCTGGCGCGGCGGGCCGTGGTGCAGGCGCAGCGGTTTGGGGTGGAAATTCTGGCGCCGCAGGAGGTCGTCGGAGTGCGAGTGGAAGGGCCGTACCGATTTGTGAAACTGGCAGACGGCAACGAGCTTTCGTGCCACGCGCTGATGATCGCGACAGGTGTGCAATGGCGGCGATTGAACGCACCGGGTATTGACCGATTGCAGGGCGCGGGTGTTTATTACGGCGGCGGGTCGACCGAGGCATTGTCCTGCCAGGGCGAAATCGTTTACGTGATCGGGGGCGCAAACTCCGCAGGCCAGGCGGCAATGAATTTCGCAAAGTATGCGGACCGCGTGGTCATCGTGGTTCGCGGCGCGTCACTGTCGAGTTCGATGTCTCAATATTTGATCGACCAGATCAAAGAAACGCCGAAAATCCAAATCTGGCCGAACGCTACGGTAGCCGAGGCGCACGGGGACACGCATCTGGAGGAAATTTCATTTCTGTGCAGCGACACCGGCAAACTGGAGCGGGTGCCGGCGAACGCGATGTTCATTTTTATCGGAGCGATGCCGCAAACCGACTGGCTGGACGGAATCGTGGAGCGCGACAATCACGGGTTCATTCACACGGGCCCCGATCTAATTCGAGAGGGCGAACGTCCCAGGGGTTGGACGCTCGACCGGGATCCTTTTCTGCTCGAAACGAACGTGCCGGGAGTTTTTGCCGTGGGCGACGTGCGCCATGGGTCGGTGAAGCGCGTCGCTTCGGGAGTTGGCGAAGGTTCTGTCGCGGTTCAATTCATCCACCAGTATCTGAGCAAAGTTTAAATGGTTGAAAATTCCGAGCTGCTTCGCGTGCCCGTTTTCGCCGGCCTGCCCGACGACCAGATCAGCTGGTTTATCAGCCAGGCAATTGAGGCGCCGCTGAAGGCGGGCGAAACGTATTTTCGCGAAGGTGATCCTGCAGATGCGATGTTCGTGATTCTAGACGGGCAGCTGCAGGTGCGCGGCGAAATCGGCGGCGAAACGGTGGTGATACTGTTGAAGCCGGGCGACGTGACCGGCGTGCTGCCGTTTTCGCGAATGAAGCAGTTTACGGTAGGCGTGCGCGCGGTAGTGGACTCGCGCGTACTGCGGTTCCCGTCCTCCCAATTCCCCGAACTAATCCGGAAGATGCCGGAGCTGACGCAGCGGCTCGTGGGACTGATGTCGGACAGAATTCGCGAGACAACGCGACGCGAGCAGCAGCGCGACCGACTGGCTTCGCTCGGAAAGCTTTCGGCGGGCCTTGCTCACGAGTTGAATAATCCCGCTTCTGCCGCCAAACGCGCTGCGAGCCAGCTGCGCGACGTGCTGAAGAAGATGCGCGACGCTAGCCACGAACTGGGCAGGCGCGATCTGGCCGCGGCGCAGGAGGCGGAAATTGAGAAACTCGAGACTTCGTTCGTGCAGCACCCGGAATTTCCGCCCGATCCGCTGGCGATGAGCGATCTGGAAAGCCAGATCGATTCCCTGCTGCGGAGCCACGGGCTGAACGACATGTGGCAAATGGCGGCGGACCTGGCGCACCGCAACATCAAGCCGGAGGCTCTCGAATCGCTTTTTGCCACGTTGGACGCGGGTACGGCGCGCGCCGCACTGGTGCGAATCGCCGCGTCGGTCGAGGTGGCGTCACTGTTGAACGAAATCGAGAGCGGGACCGCGCGCATTTCCGATCTGGTTGGGGCCATCAAGGAATACACATACATGGACCAGACGCCGCTGCAAAATGTCGACATCGTGAAGAGCCTGGAAACCACGCTCATCATCCTGAATCACAAGCTGAAGCACGGAATTACCGTTGAGCGGGATTATCAGAAAATCCCTCTGCTGGTGAACTCGTTCGGCAGCGAATTGAATCAGGTCTGGACGAATATCATTGCCAATGCCATTGAGGCCATGGACGGCAAGGGGCAACTGCGAATCCGGACCTATCGCGACGACAATTGCGTCGTGGCCGAGATCGGAGACAACGGCCCCGGTATCGCTCCGGACGTGCTACCGCATATTTTTGAACCGTTCTTTACGACGAAAGGCGTGGGCGAAGGCACGGGTCTTGGGCTCGATACCGTGCAACGCATCGTGAAGAAACACCGCGGCGACGTGCAGGTGAGTTCCAAGCCCGGCGACACGCGATTTCAGGTTTGGCTGCCGTTGTCTGAAAAGTTGACGTAGGATCTTGTGATATCTTGAAGACATCGTGTTCTGGCACAGCTAGGCCGTCACGTGGGTCTTCTCCGAGTACTCCGTTCTGGCAGCCCGTGAGTTTTCTAGGGATCGACCAGGATGGCGAGGACTTGTCGCACCTTGTGTAAACGCTTTAGGTCCTGTTCGTTCAAAAGACGGTCGATCTCCTTACGAAGAGACTTTCCGTCAGCACCTTCTGAGGTGAATTCAAAGAACGCGGCTGGAGGAACATTCAGACAATCTGCAAGGGCGATGATGAGATCGAAGGAAGGCTTTTTTTCGCCCCGTTCGATGCGCCCGAGATGCTTTACTTCGACGTCAACCTTTTCTGCCACCTGCCATAACTTCAGGTTCCTCGATTTTCTAGTAGAGCGGAGGAGATTGCCAAACTTGGATGCCGGTGTCATGGATGGCTGGAAGAAGACACTAGCGAAGCAGCGGGGCCAGCAAAACGCCCCCACAGAGCACTATTATGTTGACAAGGAGGCCTGTAGGAGGTACTTATCGGTAGAAAGGCGACCTTTCCATGGCGCGCATGACTTCGGAAGGGTAGCGATTGATGGCTTTGCACATTTTATCGATCGTTTCGAGTTTGGCGCTGACGAGACCACGCTCGATTAGACTAACTGTGGTGCGATCACACTCGGCTGCTTCACAGACCTTCCCCTGGGATATTCCTTCTTTCTCCCTGAATGCCCGAAAGGCCCGGCCGAACGCCTTTTCGGGCCCCGTTAAGGGCTGAACATGTCTGCTACGCGATTTCATGGACGTACAGAGCATCCCATGATGAGGAATGCATTCCAACGGAACGCATTCCTCATTTGCTGTCTGCCGAAGTTTTTTTGTTTCGCGAGAGCGGTGTCGTGAATCCGCTCTCTCTTCGAACCAGCGGTTTTTCAGCACCCTCGTATTTTTTCCGGTTGGGGCCGCTTGATGAATTCGGAAACGTGGTGGTTAATGACTCCGGGGACGAGGTTCATATCGAGTCAGTAGTTGGCTCCGTCTCTGGACGAATGGTTTAGACATGTCGAGCTCTTTCCCCACTGCTCAGTTTCCGGTACTTCCGATCTCCGACCGGAAGGAAACTGTTACGGCCGCCCCCCATCCGCCTGCTTTCGAGACCGCGGAAGTCTCCGACGAAACTCTCCTAGCGCAGGCTGCCGCCGGTGACCGAGAGGCTCTTGCGATTCTCTTTCAGCGGTATGTTCGACTGACCCGAGGCGTGGTAGCCAGGATTCTCCGGGACTCCGCCGAAGCCGAGGATCTCGTTCAGGACATCTTCATCTTCCTGCAGCGAAAGTGCGTGATTTTCGACAGCTCGAAGAGCTCGGCGCGTTCCTGGATCATCCAAATGACCTATCATCGAGCGATCGAGCGGCGCCGCTATCTAACGACGCGTCGGTTCTACGCGCGCGACGATGCCGAGGCGTTGCGCAAGCAAGCTGTCGGAAGATCGACCACGGAGAGCGATTATTCCCCGGAGGCTGTCTTCGGGCGTAATGGCTTAGAGAAAGTCTTCGAAAGCTTGTCGGAGGACCAGCGCGAGACCCTGAGGTTGCACTTCTTCGAGGGATACACGCTGGCCGAAGTAGCGGCGAAATTAGGCCAGGCACACGGGAACATCCGGCATCACTATTACAGAGGCCTTTCGAAGTTGCGGAAACAGATGCTTGGGACTAACGTTCGAGCGGCAGAGCCGGGCGAGCGAAGCGGCCAAGAATCGGGAGGCAGGAAGTAGCCGGAATGGAACAGCACGACGAATTCCTGGAGCTCTGTGCGCTTTCAACTTCGGGCGATCTAACCGAGGAAGAAAATCGAAAGCTACAAGCCCATCTGGCGGTCTGTAAGGATTGCAGCCAAGCCCTCCAAGAGTTCGAGGCTGCCGTAGACGTTGGCATCCCTCTTTTGTCTTCAAGGTTGGGCGGGGAACCGGTTCGAGAGTATCAGGTAGATCGAGCGACTCCGATCGGGTCGGCCTTGCCGGACGGTTCCCGCTCAGATGCAGGCGAGAATCCGTCGAGCGACTCTGAAAAGCGGCCCTTCTCGTACGCGCATCGAAACGGATGCCGAGCGCAAGTCAATTGGAGCTATGTCTGGCTACCGTTTGCGGCGTGCATCGTGCTCAGCTTGGTCCTCGCTTCCTACGCCTACCGCGCTGGAAAACGTAATGGTCATCCACAGGTCGTTTCGGAAGTTCCTGCCGGACGCCCTCTAGCAGACGGGGAAGCGCTCGAAGAGCAGATCAGCGACATCGATCACGAGCGCCAAAACCTGCAGTCGCAGCTCAGAGATCGCGACAAAGCGATCGCGGAGCTGCGCCACGAGATCGAGCAGCAGTCCGCGTCGCTTGAGCAAATGAAAACTGATCAGGCGAATCTTGAACAGTCTTTCGAAGCCGACGAGACAGACAAACAAAAGGGTGCGGAGGAACGAGCGAGTCTCGCGCAAAGGCTCGACGCGGCCCAAGCGTCGGTTCTCAAGATGCAGCAAGATCTTGCGTCCGAACGGCAGGAGCGTGCACAAGGGGGCACTCAGGACGCCAGCCTTGCGGCGCAAATCGTGGACTTGAACCACCAGCTTCGCGACCGCGAGCAGGCCATCAACACGCAACAGGACCTGTTGTCACACGATCGCGACATCCGCGACCTCATGGGCGCCCGCGATCTGTACATCGCCGAAGTCTACGACGTGGGGCGCGACGGCGAGACTAAGAAAGCGCGCGGGCGGGTCTTCTATACAAAAGGTAAATCGCTGGTTTTCTATGCTTACGATCTCGACCAGCAACCCGGCGTAAAAGACTCGAACAGCTTCCAGGTCTGGGGGCGGCGCGGTGCGGACATGCACGAGGCGGTCAAGCTGGGAATTTTCTTTGAGGATAATGCAGCCAAGAAACGCTGGGTGGTGAAGTCGGACGACGCGAAGACGCTCGAGCAGATCGATGCCGTGTTCGTGACCGTCGAGCCGAATGGCGGGAGCAACAAACCCAGCGGGAGCCCTCTACTCTATGCGTATTTGAAGATTGATCCGAATCACCCATGAGTCTGAGAGTCGCAAAGTTTCTTGGCGCTCGGACGGACACCTTTGATCCAGCGATGATCGATATTGCGGAGGAAGCAATTCGAGAGGCCCCATTTCGGCTACGCCCGAATCCGGCGTAGGCTCGCCGGTATGAGGATCGGAGAGTTGCTGGCCTTGCGCTGGAAGAATGTAGACTTCGAGCGCAAGGTCATTCGGTTCGTGAAGTCGCCGTGTTCGAAGGACATGTCTCGACGCACGCAATTCCAAGTTCGCAGAGGACCGCTGTAGAAGGCTTGAGAGGACTTCGTCGTTTCAGCTGGCACGACTTCCGTCACACGGCCGGCGGATTTGAACCACCGATCTCCTGGTCCCAAACCAGATTCCAAAGCCTGTTGAAATCTATGGATTCTTGTTGATTCTAAGTGTTTGGTGTTGAAGCATTGGCGGGCTACCTGTTCGAGTCTGTTGAATCCTGTGGAATTTGGGTGCTTTCGCAGTTACAAAATTATCTACACTACAGAAAACAGCAATTCCCAACCGCTTTGGGTTTTGGCGAGCCACACCGGCAGTCTGGTGCGGTTTGCTGCCGAGGCTCCCTGATTTGCCATAAAGCCTCCATTGACCGCCTGTAGGCTATTTCCTTCCCAGCTGCTGTTTGGCAGCACTCACCACGTGGTCGGGTTCAAACCCGAACCTTGTCTGTAATTCCTTGAGTGGCGCCGAAGCTCCGAAGGTTTTCATGCCCACGACCTGACCCGAGGTGCCAACATATCGTTCCCAGCCGAATGTGGAGGCTTGCTCCACGGCGACCCGTGCTGTGACATTCGGTGGCAGCACGCTGTCCCGGTAGGCTTGCGGTTGGTGCTCGAAAATGTCCCATGACGGCATCGATACCACACGTGAACGAATACCTTCGGTCAGCAGATTCTCGTGCGCCTGCACTGCCAGGCTGACCTCACTGCCCGAGGCGATAATGATCACTTCGGAGTTTCCGCCGGGGCAATCTGCGAGCACATAGGCTCCCTGCGCGACGCCGGACGCGGGTGCATATTTACCGCGATCGAGGGTGGGCAGGGGTTGCCGCGATAACACCAGCACCGCAGGCTGGTGGCGCAGTTGCATGACATAGCGGTACGCCTCGACGACCTCATTGGCGTCGCCGGGGCGCAAAGTGACCAGTCCCGGAATCGCACGCAAGGATGCAAGGTGCTCGACCGGTTGATGGGTAGGACCGTCCTCGCCATCACCCATCGCGTCATGGGTAAAGACGAAGAGAAAGGGCAACTCCATCACTGCCGCCAACCGAATCGCGGGCCGTGCGTAATCGCTGAATATGAAGAATGTCGCCCCAAAAGCCCGAAGCTTCGATAGAGAAAGTCCATTCACGACGGCGGCCATCGCGTGCTCGCGAATACCGAAGTGTAGGTTTCTTCCTCCGGGATTGTCGGCTTGAAAGTCCCCCGCGCCAGGGAAGGTGAGGGTGGTCTTGTTCGATGGACCGAGATCCGCGGAGCCGCCAAGGAACCACGGTATGCTCTGCGCAAGTACGTTCAACACCTTGCCAGAAGCCTCGCGGCCAGCGACGCCTTTCGGGTCGGCCGGAAATACAGGGAGGTTACGATCCCACCCCGCCGGAAGATCGCGCCGCTCCATCAGGTCGATCTCAGTGGCGAGGTCGGGGTACTTCGCCCGGTACGCGTCGAAAAGCTGCATCCACTTGCCCCGGGCATCGGCGCCGCGCCCGCCAATGCCGGCTGCGAAGTGCTCGTACACTCCTTCAGGAACGAAAAACCTTGCCTGCTCGGGCCACCCATAGCTGCGTTTGGCCAGCCGGATCTCTTCATCACCTAGTGGCTCTCCATGAGCGGCGGCAGTGTCCTGCTTGTGTGGCGCACCGTAGCCGATGTGGCTGTCCAGCACAATGAATGTCGGACGGCCCTTCGTCTTCCGAAAGATGTCGAGCGCGTTTTCGATGCGTTCGAGGTCATTCGCATCGCCGACGCGCAAGACGTTCCATCCGTACGCGAGGAATCGCGTCTGCACGTCCTCAGTGAACGCCAGACGCGTGCTGCCTTCGATCGTAATGTGGTTGTTATCGTAGACCCAGCAGAGATTGTCGAGGCCGAGGTGTCCGGCCAGCGAGGCAGCTTCTGAGGCAACACCCTCCATCAAGCAGCCATCGCCGCAAACGGCATAAATGTTGTAGCCGAAGATCTCGAAGTTTTGCCGATTGAAGTGTTGGGCGAGCCACTTTTCTGCGATCGCCATGCCAACGCTTGTGGCGATCCCTTGTCCGAGGGGACCGGTCGTGGTCTCCACACCGGAGACCCAATGGTACTCAGGATGGCCTGGGGCCTTGCTGTCGAGTTGGCGAAAACGACGAATATCGTCGAGCGTAACCGAAGGTTTTCCCAGTGCTTCATAGTCGCCATTGACAGCCTGGACGGCGCTGAGATGGAGAACGGACCACAGCAACATCGACGCATGGCCATTCGACAGTACGAAACGATCACGGTTGGGCCAGATCGGATCCTCTGGATCGAAGCGGAGAACGCGATTCCAGATCGTATAGACGAGCGGCGCTAGGGCCATCGGCGTGCCGGGATGTCCCGAGTTGGCCTGCTGCACAGCGTCCATGGAGAGCGTGCGAATCGTATTGACGCATAGCTGATCGAGTTGTGCCGGAGTCGACTTCTCAGCAGTCCCCTGCGCGGTACTCATGAGTGCCTCCTTGGCCGTGTTCACGGATGTTCATGTTGTGCGTCTCATGGCAGATTTCATCGCTCCAGCAACTGAAAGCGAGCCACCGGAGCCGAATTTCCGGAGAAGGCGGGCGCACTGCTACAATCAGCGCACAATGGCTAGGCCGGTATCGCGGCGGCCTCTCCTCCGACCGGGCTAATCGGCTTGTTTCTTACGCCACTGCCTCGCTTTCCAGCTGCGACGGTTCGTGGCTGGTTGGATTGCTCCAGCCTCCCATCGGTGTCACTCGTTCAACCTCACGCGGTCCCCAGGTATTCGTTGGATACTCGTAAACCGCGCCCATTTTGAGCACCGGATCGACGATGCGCCACGCTTCCTCAACGTAGTCTTCTCGCGCGAACAGCGTGGCATCCCCTTCCATTGCTGCTCCCAACACTCTTTCGTATGCGTCCATGTCGGCAGCACGAGGAGACCGGCTGGCTACCATTTCGATTGCCTGGCCCGCCATACCGTCGCCTGGGGCCAGTACCATCATTCCCATGGCGATGGTGACCTCGGGACTAAGGCGGAGACGCAAATGGTTTTCCGTCAAGGAACTTTCGGGAACCAATGTAGGAGGCTTGCGAAACTTGCCGACAATTTCCGTGCAAGTGACGGGCAAGCATTTTCCGGCACGGATGTAGAAAGGAACTCCTTTCCAGCGCCAGGAATTGATCTCCAGCTTAAGCGCAGCAAAGGTTTCCGTTTTCGAATCCTTGGCTACGCCAGGTTCATCGCGGTAGCCAAGGAACTGGCCGCAGACGAGATTCTTCTCTTCGATCGGTGAAATCGCTTTCAACACCTTTACTTTCTCGTCGCGCACGGACTCGCTGTCCAATCTTGCTGGCGGTTCCATCGTCAAATTGGAAAGAACTTGAAAGAGGTGGTTCTGGACTACGTCGCGTATGGTTCCTGTCTGATCGTAGAAGCCTCCTCGACCTTGAATACCGAAGTCCTCTGCCATGGTGATTTGCACGCTCTCGATGTAGTTGCGGTTCCAAAAGGCTTCAACAAAAGTATTCGCGAAGCGGAACGCCAACATGTTGTTGACCGGCCGCTTGCCGAGGTAATGATCAATGCGGAAGATGTCCGCTTCGTCGAAAACCCCAAGCAAGACTTTGTTAAGACCTTGCGCCGAGGCAAGATCGTGCCCGAATGGCTTCTCGACAATAACCCGCGCACTTTGTGCACAATTCGATTTAGCTAACCGTTCCACGACGGTTTCGAATAGAACAGGCGGAATGGCCAGGTAATGAGCGGGATCGTGTGCGTCCCTGAGCTCCTTGCGAAGGGCTTCGAACGTGGCGGGGTCCTGATAGTCGCCGTCGACATATCGCAGCAAACTGCATAGCTTTTCGAACGCCACGGCGTCGACTCCACCGTGTTTCTCCAGACTCTCCCGGGCACGCGCCCGAAGACGATCGAGGTTCCATCCGGCCTTGGCCACACCGACAACCGGTACATGCAAGTGTCCGCGTTTCACCATTGCCTGCAGTGCTGGGAAGATCTTCTTGTAAGCAAGATCGCCCGTAGCACCGAAGAAAACAAGCGCGTCCGAGTGGGAGTTGGTCATCGATATCCCTTTCTCAAGCAGCCTCTGATTTTCCTGCTGGTTTCTCCAAGTGTCCGCCGAACTCGTAACGCATGGCAGACAGGAGCTTGTTAGCGAAGTCCGCTTCGCCACGTGAGCTGAAACGTTCGTACAGAGATGCGGTTAACACCGGCGCGGGCACCGCTTCATCGATTGCGGCTTTGATGGTCCAGCGCCCTTCGCCGGGCGGGTGTCGGATTCCGGCGAACTTCGAGAGAGTCGGGTCTTCGAGCAAGGCGTTGGCCGTAAGGTCCAGCAGCCAGGAGGCGATCACACTGCCGCGCCGCCACACTTCCGCAATGTTCCGCAGGTCAAGCTCGTACTGGTAGTGTTCAGGATCGCGCAAGGGCGTAGTCTCAGCGTCAACCTTCGTCTCCTGCTTTCCGACGTTCGCGGAGCGCAGCACCGCCAGCCCTTCGGCGTAAGCCGCCATGATCCCGTATTCAATTCCGTTGTGGACCATCTTGACGAAATGGCCGGCGCCGTTTGGACCGCAGTGCAGGTAGCCTTGTTCGGCAGTGCCATCATGCTTCTCGCGGCCGGGCGTGCGCGGAATGTCACCCATACCGGGGGCAAGCGCTGAGAAGATCGGATCCAGGTGTTGAACCACCTCCTTCTCGCCGCCGATCATCATGCAGTAACCACGTTCCAGGCCCCAAACGCCGCCGCTGGTGCCCACATCCACATAGTGGATTCTCTTTGCGGCAAGGTCCCGTGCGCGCCGAATGTCGTCAACGTAGTAAGAGTTCCCGCCATCGATGAGAATATCGCCTGCCTCCAAGTGAGGCAGCAGGTCAGCAATCGTCTTGTCGACGACTGCCGCGGGAACCATCAGCCACACTGCCCGCGGCTTCTTGAGCTGTTTCACAAGGTCCTGGAGCGAAGTCGCTCCGGTCGCATTCTCTTTCGTTAGTTCGCTCACGGTTTGCGGCGACCTGTCGAACACGACGCACTCGTGTCCTTTCTTGATGAGCCGTCGCACCATGTTGGCGCCCATTCTTCCCAGTCCTATCATTCCAAGTTGCATAAACGCTCCTGTTCTGAAAACGAATTGCAGATTCGCTTGGGTCCGTGCGCCACCTGAATGATCGCTGCTCGCAAGGGCTCCATGGCGGCCTCCACCCCTTGGCTCGTGGCGACGATCCGGCCACAACTAGGTTGGCCCCTGCCGCCACTACCAGCGAAGCAGTTGGATCATCAATGGCTCCGATCCACTCCCCACTCACAGTCGAGTTTGATCTGCTGAATCATTTGCGAGACTCGCCGTATCTTGGGCAGCGTTGACTCCAGGAAATGCTGATGTCCAAAACCCGGGTTGACTATCATGACTAATACCTGGTCGAGATCCGGGAGAGTCTCCTCAAGTACTGCGGATTAAGCGTGCCCTTCCCCGGACATCCTGGTCTGGAACGACCCCGGTGGTCGAACGACAAGATACCGATAGGGTTGATTAAAGCCGGGGACGGTCATTGAGCCTCCTTGAGCTTGCGGTACCGACGGATCAAATGGTTGGTTGAACTGTCATGGTTAAGCATTGGTTGGGGATCGTTCTCGAGTTCCGGAATGATGCGCTGTGCCAGAACTTTGCCGAGCTCAACCCCCCACTGGTCGAATGAATCGATGTTCCAAAGGACACCCTGTGTAAAGACGGAGTGCTCGTAAAGCGCCACCAACTTGCCCAATGTTTCGGGAGTAAGCCGCTCTGCCAGAATCGTGTTTGATGGGCGGTTGCCTTCGAAGACTCGATGGGGAACCAGCCAGTCTGGCGTGCCCTCCGCCTTCACCTGCTCGGGCGTCTTACCGAAGGCAAGCGCCTCGGTCTGGGCGAAAACATTGGCCAGCAGCATGTCGTGATGCCGGCCAAGGGGATTGAGCGGCTTGGCGAATGCGATGAAGTCGCACGGGATAAGCCGCGTCCCTTGATGGATCAACTGGTAAAACGAGTGCTGTCCGTTCGTGCCCGGCTCTCCCCAGTAGATAGGACCCGTGTCGCGGGCAACAGCTTCCCCATCGAGTGTGATGTGTTTTCCGTTGCTCTCCATCGTCAATTGTTGAAGATATGCTGGAAAGCGCTTCAGGTACTGCTCATAAGGCAAAACGGCTACCGTCTGTGCCCCGAAAAAGTCGTTGTACCAAACGGAGAGCAGGCCCATGATCACCGGCAGGTTCGCCTCGAAGGGAGCTGTGCGAAAATGCTCATCCATCTGGTGAAAGCCATCCAGCATGGCGCGGAAGTTGTCCGGGCCGATCGCGACCATGGTGGAAAGGCCGATCGCCGAATCCATCGAATAGCGCCCGCCAACCCAATCCCAGAATCCGAACATGTTGGTGGTGTCGATACCGAACTTCGCCACTTCCGCTGCGTTTGTTGACACCGCGACAAAATGCTTGGCGACCGACCGCTCATCGCCACCCAGACCGGCGAGCGACCACGCGCGAGCCGTGTGGGCGTTCGTCATGGTCTCGAGTGTCGTAAAAGTTTTTGAAGATACGATAAACAGCGTTTCCGCCGGATCGAGATCGCGTACCGCTTCCGCGAAGTCCGTGCCATCGATATTGGAAACGAACCGGAAGGTCATATCTCGCTGGCTATAGTGCTTGAGTGCTTCATAGGCCATGACCGGCCCCAGATCGGAGCCGCCAATGCCGATGTTTACCACGTTACGAAAGTGCTTTCCGGTGTGCCCTTTCCATGCGCCGCTCCGCACTCGATCCGAGAAATCGGCCATTTTGTCGAGCACCGCATGAACCTCAGGGACGACGTTCTTTCCATCGACGAGAATGGAAGCGTCCTTCGGCGCACGAAGTGCCACGTGCAAAACCGCGCGCTTTTCGGTGATGTTGATTTTTTCTCCGCGAAACATGGCGTCGATTCGTGCTCGCAAGCCGGACTCTTCAGCAAGTTGACCAAGGAGCTTGAGTGTTTCGTCGGTGACACGGTTCTTGGAGTAGTCGAGATACAAGCCCACAGCCTCGATCGCCATGCGCTGACCACGCACGGGATCATCCGCAAACAATTGCCGCAGGTGCAGCTTCGAGGCAGTGTTGTAGTGTGACGCGAGCGCACTCCACGCCAATTTTTTCTTGGATGTTGGCCGCTTTGCAGGTGTTTGAGCGTGTGATGCCATGCTATTGCTCCTTTCGTCTCCATCCAGTTGTTCGCATATAGGTCTTCCCGCCTTAACCGGCCGCCTTCAGTTTGGCGCTCTGGTGAAGCGAAGCGCTCTTGGAAGAAATCACGGTCATCAGGTCATTCCAGGACTTGACAAACGATTCGGCTCCTTCGCTTTGAAGCGCGGCAGCCAAAGCGTCGACGTCGACGCTCGCCTTGGCGAATTGAGCCAGCACCTCTTCGCAGTTTCCGCCGTCGGTCGGGAGCAACTCGCCTAATTCAGTGTGAGTGGCGAGGGCTTTTAAGGTGGCCTCGGGCATCGTGTTCACCGTTAACGGCGCTGCCAGGGCCTTGATGTAGAGAATGTCGGAGGCTTTGGGATCTTTCGTTCCTGTGCTTGCCCACAGCAGACGTTGCGGACGAGCGCCGAGATTGTAAACACGCTGCCAGCGTGCGGAACTAAGGAGAGCGCTGGCCGCCTTGTATGTACGTTTGGCGATGGCGATGCCAAGCTGGTTGCGCATGTTCTCCGGTACCTTGCTGGCGATCGCGGCGTCCCAGCGGCTGACAAACACGGATGCCACCGAACCTACCAGAGGATTGAGGCCGGCATCGATGCGCCGTTCAACGCCTCGCAAGAATGCCTCGGCCGCCGCGAGGTAATGTTCGCGTGAGAACAAAAGAGTGACATTGATGGGAATGCCGGCAAAGATTGCTTCCTCGATCGCGGGAAGGCCTTGCTGGGTACCTGGAATTTTGATTAGCAGATTGGGACGACTTGCACGAGCGAACAACTCCTTCGCTGCAGCGAGAGTGCTGGCCGTGTCGTAGGCCAGCAATGGGGACACTTCCAGCGAGACCCACCCGTCCACCCCGTTCGTCTCTTCATAAATTGGTCGGAAGAGATCGGCGGCACGGGTGAGGTCCTCCAGGGCCAACTCGAAAAAGAGCGCTTCAACCGATGTGCCTTTCTCTAACTTCGCAGTGATCGCCGAGTCATACGTCACACTGTTCTTGATCGCATGGTCGAAGATCGTAGGATTTGAGGTGAGTCCGGTGATGGACAGTTCGCCGATGTATCGTTTGAGCGTGCCGCTGTCCAGCAGGTCGCGGGTAATGTTGTCGAGCCAGAGACTCTGGCCTTGGTCGTGAAGCAGTTTCGTGGCTTTCATCGTGTCACCTCGTCGCTTGCAAACTGGTTGCGCTCGCGTCGATTCGGGCGGCGTCCTGCCCGTTGGACGTGAGGAGATGATGGGTCTCGTTCCACAGCCGGATCGCCGGGTGCGAGACGCTGTTCTCATACCCTAGTGCGCTCAGGCTCGCCGTGCCCAGCATGAGAGATTTACCATAGATTGGCTCGATGCCGATCCATCTTGTGGCCAGCACGCGGAGAAAATGCCCGCTGGAAAAAACCAGAACATCCCCGGTTACTGCGCGCACGCGGCTCACGATACGATCAGCCCGAGCTGCGACTTGCTGTGGCGATTCGCCGCCGGGGCAGCCATCGCGGAACAATTGCCAGTCCGGGCGCTCCTTCAAGATATCAACCGTCAAGCGGCCTTCGTACCGACCGTAATCCCATTCGAGAAGATCGCCATCGATTTCAGCCACAGATCCGAAGCCGGCCAACTCGCATGTCCTCCTGGCGCGCCCCAGGGGACTGGTGAATACCTTCGCGAATGTGAGTTCGCTAAGGCGCTTTCCTAATCGCAGTGCATTGGCCTCTCCGCGCTCAGTAAGCGGTAAATCGGTGCGGCCCGTGTGCTGGCCGGTAATGGTCCAGGCCGTTTCGCCGTGCCTGGCCAGATAAGTAATCTGAAGAGGTTTGTTCATGCGGCCACCCCGGATATGCGCCTGTAGCTCTCCAGTCCGAAGCTTGCAGCTCCAACCAACGCAGCGCGGGCGGTAACTACGTGAACTAGGATACGTCCCATCAGGTGTTGAAAGCGGCCTTTCTTTGCGAGGGCTTGCATGACACGCGTTGGAAACCTCATTCGCAGACAGCGGCCTGTGGACCTGGCCAGGAAAGCGTTGCCGTGAAGGGAAAGCTTACACGACGCGGGATAGGATGAAGGTGTGCGAATCGTGGAAGAGGTTGGTGAGCCCTTCAGCATTCAAGCCTCTTTCTCTCCAAAGACCTCACCTGCGCACGCAATCGGCACGTGCCCGGAACCTGGGAGGGGCCAGTGAAAATATGTAAGTAGTTCGGTCAACCTCATGTCGATTATCAGTTGGGGTAAGGCACGCGCAGCAGGGTGCCTGAAGTCGACGGCAAAACGTAGCGGATGCCGGCGTAGACCATGCTGAGATGCGCATTCTTGGGGTCACCCGCAGCCACATACCAGGGAGCGCGAGTCAGATAGGAATACTGCGTGTAATACTGCAGTGCTCCGTATCTCTGGCTCTTCCAGAAAGTCAGCAGCCAGTCGAAAGTGACCTGCTGGATGGCGC
>Ga0210404_10000114_pt1 | contig 55071 bp, 44 predicted proteins | sample IncBWH28MmetaG_FD_155455 | JGI IMG/M metagenome (GOLD analysis project Ga0210404, IMG submission 155455) | Forest soil microbial communities from Barre Woods Harvard Forest LTER site, Petersham, Massachusetts, United States - Inc-BW-H-28-M | ecosystem: Environmental > Terrestrial > Soil >... | reverse complement strand
AATGATGCGATCGACCGCCGACTCGACGCGGCCCTTTCGAATTTCGCGGCAGTCGAGCCGAGGGCCGGACTGGAAGATCGCGTTCTGGCGAATCTGCGAGCGCAGAGCGAGCAAGCTCCCGAGCGCGGATGGTGGCGATGGGCTGCGGTGGGCGCACTGGCGATGGTAGTGATGATGCTTGTTGTGTTTCTGTCATGGCGAACGAGAAAGCCGCAACTGGTGAAGTCGCCTGATCATGTCACTAAACACGACGTCGGTAGCAACCAAACCGCGAGCAACCTGGTGCTTCTGCCGCATCACGCGACATCAGTCAAAACAGCGGTAACGAATCGGACGCCTCACTCTGCGGAAGGAGCAACAGTTGCGCCGCACTTGTCGCAGTTTCCCTCGCCCGAAGCGATGAGCGATCAGGAAAAGATGCTGGCCCATTACGCTGCAGAGTATCAAGACCAAGCTGTGTTGATTGCGCGCTTCAACGAGGAGGACCTGCGGCGCGACCGGATGGAACTGATCGAGAACGCACAAATGAACACGAACGGCGCCAAGTTCGAGAACGAAGAAAACAAACCTCGATAGGAGAAGCAGGATAGGAGAAGACAATGCTGAGAACGAATGCAGTTTGGCTGGGCGTGACGTTGACGGTGGCAATTCTGATGGGAAATGGAGCGGTGGCGCAAAATCCAGGCTCCTCGAAAACCCCGCCTGAAAACGCGAGTGACGAGAAAGCCGCGGCGCAGAAGGAAAGATCGATGATGGAGGCTTACCATCTGGATTTTTCCCTCAACGAACTGGAGGACGGCAAGAAGATCAACTCGCGCCAGTATGCGACGGACCTGGCCACGAACGAGGGAAATGAGATCAAGATAGGAACGCGAGTTCCAGTGCAATCCAAAGACGGCGAATTCCAGTACCTGGATATCGGAACGAACATCTTCGCCCGGCTGGGAGAAACGCGGGGGCAGACCGAACTGGTGGTGCGGGCGGAGATCAGTAATTTCGCTGCGCCGGACCACGACCCCCACGATATGCATCCTGTCATCCGGCAGATGAAAATCGGCGGAAGCACGCTGCCGCCACTCAGCAAGACAATTGTGATCGGCAGCGCCGATGATCCCAATTCGAAGCGTCAGTTCCAGCTTGAAGTAACGGTGACGAAGCTAAAGTAGGTCGTGTGGGCGCGGGCGATTCGCCCGCGCCCCTGGCCGCCACCCAAACCGCCTCACTCCCCGGACGCTTTCTTCTCCTGCTTTATTTCGTCCTTCATCAAGTTTCGCAGCGCCCGATTGATCCTCGTCTGGTAGCCGCGCCCGCTCTTCTTGAACCAGGCCAGCACATCGGCGTCCAGACGCAAGGTAACCGGCTTCTTGATCGGCCGGTACCACTCCATCGTTTCCGGGAGCGAAATATAGCGCCGCGCCGGTTTCTCGGCCGCCGCGCTCAGGCTGATCGTCTTTTTGGCTTTTTGGGGTTTTCCCTTCCGAACCTTCTTAACTGTCTTAGCTCGTTTCATTTACCAGCATTATACATACATAAGCATCATTACGCCATTGCCGGTACAAATGTTCCAGTTGGAACATTAGGCACAATGTTCCAGTCGGAACACTCGCTCGATTTCACGGCGCCGCCCCGGTTCGTGACCCCGGTTTCTCGATTGTGCCCCGGCTCTATGGGGTGGGGTGCAACGATCCGCCCGGCGGCGCCTTGATTTACTCATCGGCAAATCTTGCCGCCTCTTTAAAGATCTCCACAAACATTTTTCGCGTGAGCTTGCCGGTCTGCGTGTTCTGGTTCGAAGGATGGTAAGAGGCCAGTAACACCTTACCATCGGGTAACCGGTAACTGGCGCCATGTTTAAAGAGATAAGGTTTGAAGGCGTGGGCTTGCCTGCATGGGAGCAGGCCGCGGCGTTTCAGGTAGTTCAGATAAGCATCGAACCCGATTTTCCCGAGCGCGACCACGACCTTTACCTTTTCTAATCCAGCCATCTCACGGTCCAGAAAATGCGAGCACTGGGCGAGTTCCTGCGGCGTGGGCTTGTTGGCAGGCGGGGCGCAGCGGACCGCAGCAGTGATGTACAGGTCTCTCAACATGAGGCCGTCGTTGCGTCCGGTGGCGTTGGGCTGGTTGGCGAATCCGGTTTCATAGAGCACGGGGAACATGAACTTGCCGGAGGCATCGCCGGTGAAGGGGCGTCCGGTGCGGTTGGAGCCGTGGGCGCCGGGAGCCAGTCCCATGATCAGCACCCGCGCCTCGGGATCGCCGAAGCCAGCTACAGGCTTGCCCCAGTACTCGCAGTCCCGGTAAGCTCGGCGCTTCTCACGGGCCACCTGCTCGCGATAGGCGACGAGGCGCGGGCAGCGGGTGCAGACGATGACTTCGCGGTTGAGAATGGTGAGCCAGGACATCGGGCGTTGGCCGTTGCTTGTTAGCTAAGGATTCTACGACAGTAATCCGCGACTGTGGCCGGGCCGGGAACAGGCTCCATTCGAAAAAACGAGGATTTCCGCGATGACCAACCGGATCACGCTAGAGAATCAGGAAAATTCCCCCTGTGCCTACACGATATAACCGATGCCCATCGCAGCAAATCGCCGCCATAGTGACGCTGGAGCACGGGTTCCCCTTTTCTGAATCCAGCGGTACTGGCCTGTGAAGCTCAAGCTCACTCTCGTCTGCGTCATCGTCGTATGCGTTTCTCTTTCCCCAGCACTTCTCCCAGCACAGAATTTGCCGCGTCGATCTGGCGACAGCGTCAATGTCAATGTCCTACGTCTGTTCAAGTTCTCCGGAACCCTAACCGAGGCACGTCGCCAGCCTATCGGTGGTGTCGCCGCCATGCATTTCGCGATGTACAACCGGCCCTATGGAGGAGAGGCGTACTGGCAGGAGACACAGAACGTGCATCCGGACGCTCAAGGACGCTACACGGTGCTGCTGGGCGAAACTACGCCGGGAGGGTTGCCAGCGGACATTTTTGAACCGGGCGGCGCGCACTGGCTCGGGGTGGAGGCCGCCGGACAAGCGGAGCAAACACGCATCCTGCTGGCGGAATTGTTGAACGCGTCGAACTCAGACGCGGCAAGTTCCAGCGCCTTCGAGAGCGAGAGCCCAACGCCAAGCCGCGACCGCTACCTCGCGGTTATTCTATCGATAATGTTTTTGGTGGGCGCCTGGATGGCCTGTGTGGAATTGCGCAAATGGTGGAAAACACAAACGGAGCAATACGGAGAACCACCTTTCGCCGAACTCTTGACTCACATTTCGAGTCTCTTGACTCTCGTTGCAAGTCTCATTCCCGACCGGGAGAAAATCCAGCGTGTAACCCAAACGGTCTCAATTGCTTCCTCAGACAGATTTCGCGCCCTTCGCGGGCGTTTACAGCGTTCCCTGCATAGCGTCACTGATGACCAGCCAAAGAAGGCTGCGTGATTTCGAGCACGAGCAGGCGAAGAATCTCGCAGTTGCCGACGGTTAGCTAGTGGGGATGATTAGTAATAACTAATTTACTACAGGTTATTGATGACATTGAGTGGCTTGAGGCTAGGTCTCCTGTCCCGCCGCTGAGACCTTAATTCACTTCTGCGGTTCGTTATGAGGCGGGTTCTTGGTGAGACGATCAAGAAGTTCACGGTTGCCCGCGACCGACTGCTCGAAGGCGCCCATCACTTCGCGGCGGACCCGGTGCAGCGACGGAACGACGTTGTGCAGGTAGAACTTCAGCGCTTCCTCTAGAATGTGCCGCTGCGATTGGCCGTTGCGCTTGGCGACGGCGACGAACTCTTTGTAGAGCTTGGCGTCGATCTCGGGTGTGAACTTCTTGGTGGCGGCTGGCATAGCAAGCGCCTCTCAACCTCTATTCTAGGGGATTGTAACGGTAAATCAAGGCAAATCTTGATTCATCAAGATCGTTGCATAAAGGCGCGGTTCCACTTCTGGGCACCCAGGCGGGGCCTGCTTAGTGGTGGTTGTGGCTGAAAAGCCCCACTTCTCGCAAAAGAAGCGAGAAATGGGGCACCCCAAATTGTTACTCATTCCGGATGTCGGGCCGCCCGCCTCCCTAGATCTCCAGTGGAGCTAGAATGACGATCAGATGAACAGCGCCCTAAATGTTCTGCTAGCGATTGGAGTTCTTGCAAACCTCATTAAAGGGGGCGATCTCATTCTAAGGGAGCGCCAGAAAAAGAAACTCCAGGATCGTTTCGAGACTTTCACGGTCTGGGTCGATGACCTTCGACCGGTCAAGTGGTTGTCATATCTTCCGAATCCGAAACCTGCTCTCTGGTGGTCGGTATTCTCAGCCATTTTTGCGTTGATCGCGCCTGCGCCAGGCTTGGGTGCAGCACTTCTGTTTGTTGTCTACTTAATCCGCGATTCCATCGTCTCCATCCTTCAAGCTCAACGCGTTAAGGCCTCAATCGTAGGCGCCGCAATGTGGTTTGGGTTTCTCCTAGCTATTCCTGCGTCTGTATTAGCCCTCAGGAAGTTTTCGCGCCCATTGATTAAATGGCTTGTTGGAGATGCCCGATTTTGGCTATTCTTAGGCAGGCTGATTCTTTTCTATGCTGGCAGTGTGGCAACGCTAGCAATATTTCACTGGATCTGTCTCATCGGGGGAAGAATACTTCCCATAGCAATTGCGCTCTCTGTCTTGTGGCCGTTCACGTTTATCGTCTACTTCCTAGACACGACGGGCTTGTTGATTGTCACTCTTTACATGCTAATTCGCCCGCTCAATTGGCTTGTTAAGCTTCTGGGCGCGGTCTGTTGGAGGGTAGCTGAGTATTCCCAAGGCGTGTTCGCCGCATTCCTTCTTATTGCGACTATTGCGCTAGGGCTGGCAAAGCTGGTTGTCGAACGGAAATAAGACTACGCAGCAGTCAGCTCCTTGTGGCTATGTTCGTGGTGGCGCAAGCATGGGCTGACCCCCAGGGGTGTTAGGGACCCTTACGGGAGACCTTCGGCGGGTCGCTGTAGGTCGAATAGTCGACGGTCAATTCTTCACCAGACCGGATGTCCCGGAGTGCGAAAAACTCATACTCGTTGTCGCAGACTACGTTTGGCTTCCTTGAGTCATTCAGGTACCAAGCTGGAGTCAGCCGATTGAAAGTCGGGGGGCACCCATATCGTTTCTGCTTGATGACCGAGAAGTCCTCGTACAACTTTCGAATCTCTTTTGGAGTCTTCGGCAGGAACTTTTCCTCGATCCAGACCATTTCGTCACTGTCACCAGAGAATATTCTTATACCCTTCCGTATCTTCCGAATAGCAAAAATGCCAACGCCTCCCCTCGCCACCTTCGACGGCCGAAGTCTCGTATAGACGAGGCGGTGGGGAGTTATACTCCGACGCTGTCTCCACCTTGCGGCTAAAGTCCGGCTCAAGCCTTCCAAATCAGGGAAAATTGTGGCGTCGTCGACCCCGCAGGTATCCAGCTGCTGCCTAATTGTCTCCGTGCGAAAACTTGGAATGATGATCTTCACTAGGCAGCCACCGCGACTCCCTTGAAGTTCGTCCAAGCCGTCCAAACTCGTGCCGTGGATCGTGAAGCAGGATCGTTGATTGCTGATCCTCCTTGCAATATGGGTTGGGTAGATCGCGACCGGCCGTTCCGGCAATCCCGCCATCCTCGTGAATCGCGCCGGCAACCAAGGCTTCACAAGCCTCATGTCCCGCACCACCACGCCTGGAGCGCTCGGAGGGATAACCTCTTCCTTCTTGATTGTCCGGCGGTTGAGCTCGTACGGATCGAGCACCCACACTGCTGCATCGTGTTCACCTGTGCTGTCTCTAACAGCGAAATACATCCCGATGAGCGCCCCGTCTGTCCAGTCCAACAGTCTTGTTGGTGCGCCGAAATGTTGCATCAGGAAGTACCACTCCCACGGGTCGGCGGGTTTCGCGTCGGAGAGGCTCGGTGCGCGGACGATGAATTCTTCTCGGAGCTCATCCTCAATGTTGTTCCTTCTTATTTGCGCATAGCTTCCGTAGTGTCGATAGAGCGAGGGGAGAAGTAAATGGTGCGCCTTGCGTTGTCCGCGGAACCAAGGCCCCCACGGATCGCCGGCCTCGAACCACGCCCCTTTGATTTCGTCGACAATCTGCAGAAACTCACTAACGCTCTCCGATCGGTACTCGCTTTTCAGCACGAGTTCACCTCTAGCGCATTATATGTCGACGCAATCGAAGGCTAAGGGCCCGAATCCGCGCCTGGACCTCGCGATTGCCTAGCCGTCCGTTTGACGGTGCTCTCCTTCTGTCTTTACACTCAAGTTAACGCCGTATGAATTCGGGTTGGTTCCTCTGTTCGATGGGGCCCCCGATTCGGCGGCGAGTGAAAGGCGGAATGTGAGCCCCACAGAGACTACCGACGCGGCCAAGACCGACGCAACGAAGACGGAAACAACTAACAAAGACATCAAGCGCGAGATCTCGGTTGAGATCCCGGCTGCAGAGGTTGCCCGCGAGACCGAACTTCAGATTCAGCGCTATCAGAAGAGTGCGCGGCTGCCGGGGTTTCGGGCGGGGCATGTGCCGGCTTCCATCATCAAGCAGCGCTTTGGCGATGGGCTTAAGAACGATGTGGCCGAAGCTTTGATCCCGAAATACTTTCGCCGGGAAGCGGAGAAGCTGGGGCTGATTCCGGTATCGCAGCCGCGGGTTACCGATCTGCACATACATGACGGGGAGCCGCTCACCTTCAAGGCCTCGTTCGAAGTGCTGCCGGAGGTTCAGGTCGAAGGTTACAAAGATCTGCGGGCTGACAAGCCGGAGATTGCGGTTACCGACGAGGAAGTCGAGCAGGCGCTCGCCAGCTTGCGCGAGCAGCATGCGACCTACACGACCGTGGAAGGACGGGCGCTGGCCGAGGGCGACTTCGCCCAAGCGTCCATGGACGGGAAGCCTAAAGATGGCAAGGATGTCGCGGACGCCAAAGCCAATCCCGTACACATGGATGATGTGCTGATCGAGATGGGCGGCAAGAATACGGTCCCGGAGTTTTCGCAGAACCTCACTGGCGCCTTTTCCGGCGACGAGCGGACGTTTGACGTGAGCTATCCCGAAGACATTTCCGACAAGCGTTTGGCGGGCAAGACTTTTGTCTATACGGTGAAGGTGAACGGCATCAAGCAGAAGAGCCTGCCGGAGCTGAACGACGACTTCGCCAAGGAGTTGGGCGAGTTCACCAGCCTTGACGCGGTTCGCAAGCAGATCCGCGAAAACATGGGGGCCGAGAAGCGGCACACGGCCGAGCATGCGGCGAAAGACAAGCTGGTTGCGGAACTGGTGAAGCGCAATGATTTTGAGGTGCCGGAATCTTTGGTGGACCGCCAAATTGATCTGCGCCTCGAGCGTGGTCTTCGGGCTCTAGCGGCGCAAGGCATGAAGATGGAAGACTTAAAGAAGATGGACCTGCCGCGGCTTCGGGCCGGACAGCGGGAGCAGGCGGTGCACGACGTAAAGTCTTCTTTATTGCTGGAACGCATCGCGGATCTCGAGAAAATCGAGGTCAGCGACGAGGAAGTGAACCGGGAGTTGGAAGCGCTTGCCAAACAGTCAAAACAAACATCCGAAGCGGTACGAGTGCGTTTGACAGAGGATGGGGGCCTCGATAGAATCCGAATGAGAATCCGCAGCGAGAAGACCCTCGAATTTCTTTATCACCAGTCCGCGTAACCACTTAGATAAGACGCGGATCACTTTCAACCCTCCCCGAGATGTGAACATGATATTTTGGGGCGGAGTGTGGCAGGTTGGACGACAGGTAGTGACCGGGTTTGATAGGGAAGCGAGCCAAACGCGCGATCATTGCGTCGCAAAGAACGCGACGCTTCGCGCGGCTCGCCCAGATCCTTCGCGGCGCAAAGAACGCTTGCTCAGGATGACAATCAATGAAGCAAAACGATCCGCAAATGATGCTGGTACCGATGGTCATCGAGCAGACCGGGCGGGGCGAACGCGCCTACGACATTTATTCCCGGCTGCTTCGCGATAACATTATTTTCATAGGAACGCCGATTGACGACAACATCGCCAATCTGGTGATTGCGCAGATGCTGTTTCTGGCGCAGGAAGATCCGGAGAAGGATATTCAGCTTTATGTCAACTCTCCGGGCGGGTCGATCACGGCGGGCATGGCGATCTATGACACCATGCAGTACGTGAAGAATGATGTTATGACGCTATGCGTGGGCCAGGCGGCGTCGATGGCGGCTTTACTGCTGGCGGCCGGGGAGCCGAAGAAACGGCTGGCGTTGCCGAATTCGCGGATTCTCATTCACCAGCCTTCGATGGGAGGGTTGTCGGGGCAGGCGACCGACATTGATATTCATGCCCGCGAAATCCTGCGCATGCGGGAGATTACCAACCAGTTACTCTCCAAGCACAGTGGGCAGAAGCTCGATAAAGTGGAAAAGGACGTGGAGCGTGATTTCATTATGAACGCGCAGCAGGCGAAGGAGTATGGAATCATAGACGATATCATCTACAAGACGGCAAAAGCGGTAGGATAGGCCTTCGGTAAGGAAGCGAGCCAAACGCGCTAGTATTGCGTCGCAAAAGGCGCGACGCTTCGCGCGGCTCGCCTAGATCCTTCGGCGGGCAAAAAGCGCCCGCCTCAGGATGACAACACTTAAAGGAGTAGAGCCGAGTGAAAACCAAGTCGTCCGACGAGATTTTGCGCTGTTCGTTCTGCCACAAGTCGCAGGATGCGGTAGCCAAACTGATCTCGTCACCCAGCGATTATCCCCGCGCCTATATTTGCGATGAGTGCGTGGCGGTGTGTAACTCGATTCTGGAAGACGACCGCACGACCACTCCTCAAACCGCCCCGCCCAACCAGTTGCCCAAGCCGCAGGAGGTGAAGACCTTCCTGGATGAATACGTCATCGGGCAGGAGCAGACCAAGAAGAAGCTGGCGGTCGCGGTTTACAACCACTACAAGCGCATCTTCATGAACCGGCAGAAGACCAACGACGGTATCGAACTGAGCAAGTCGAACATCATGCTCATCGGTCCCACCGGCACGGGAAAGACGCTGCTGGCGCAGACTCTGGCCCGCATGCTCGACGTGCCCTTCGCCATTGTCGATGCCACCACTCTGACCGAAGCGGGTTACGTGGGCGAGGATGTCGAGAATATTATTCTTAAGCTTTTGCAGGCGGCCGAGGGCGACGTAAGCCGGGCGCAAACCGGCATCATCTATATTGATGAAATCGACAAGATCGGGCGCAAGGACGAGAATCCGTCTATCACTCGCGACGTTTCGGGCGAAGGCGTGCAGCAGGCTTTGCTCAAGATTCTGGAAGGTACCATTGCCAATGTTCCGCCGCAGGGTGGACGCAAGCATCCGCACCAGGAATTCACTCCGGTCGACACCACCAACATCCTGTTCATCTGCGGAGGAGCGTTCGTAGGTTTGGAAAAGATCATCGGACGGCGGGTGGGGAAGAAGTCGCTCGGCTTCCGCGGCGGTGAAGAGGCGGAAAAAGAAGACGCTGCCGTGTCGCGCAAGCGCAATTTCGAACTGCTGAGCGAAATCCAGCCGGAGGATTTGATCAAGTTTGGCCTGATTCCGGAATTCGTCGGACGCCTGCCGGTGGTGGGCATGCTGGAAGATCTGGACGAATTTGCGCTGATCGAGATCTTGACCCGCCCCAAGAATGCCATCGTCAAGCAGTACCAGCGGTTGTTCGAGTTCGAGAATGTGCGCTTGAAGTTCGCCGATGAGGCTCTGCGCGCCATCGCGCGGCAGGCCATGGCCCGCAAAGTGGGGGCTCGCGGGCTGCGCATGATTCTGGAAGAGCTGATGCTCGACCTGATGTTCCATCTGCCCAGCCAGAAGAAACTGAAAGAGTTTGAGGTCACGCGGGAGATGGTGGAGAAACGCAGCGCTTCCGTGGCCACATTGGAGAAGGCTGGGTAGTAGAAACAGGAGTAAACTGTTATTGGGCCGTTCAGGAAGCGAGCCCAAACGCACGATTATCGTGTCGCAAAGAACGCGACACACCGCGCGGCTCGGCCAGATCCTTCGCCAAGCAAAAACGGTTGGCTCAGGATGACATGGCGGGTGCGGCGATTGTCATTCGGCAGAATCCAGGGAGATTGAGTGACCACATCCAAGGAAAAATTCGAGAGCAAGAAGCTGCCCATGATGCCGATCCGGGACGTGGTCATCTTTCCTTTCATGATGACGCCGTTCGTGGTGGGCCGCGAGTCCAGCGTGCGCGCCCTGGAAGAGGCGCTGGCCGCGGACAAGAAAATCTTCCTGGCCACGCAGCACGATGCCTCTATCGACGAACCCAAGTCCAACGAGATCTACCAGGTCGGCACCATCGTCAACATCGTGCAGAGCCTCAAGCTGCCCGACGGCAACATCAAGGTTCTGGTGGAAGGCATTGAGCGCGGCCGGCTTCTGCAGGCCACCGACGCGGATGGCTACATGCAGGCTTCGGTGCGGGTGGCTCGCTATCCCACCGAGATGAACGCGCAGATCGAAGCCGGCATGCAGCGTGTGACCACTCTGTTTGAGCAGTATGTGAAGCTGTGCCAGGCCCTGAACTACGAGACCATGATCTCGGCCGTGCGCATGGAAGATCCGGCCAAGCTCACCGACATTATTGCCGCCAATCTGCAGCTTTCCATCGAGGAAAAACAGGAACTGCTGGAGATCTTCGATCCTTCCGAGCGCCTGAGCCGCATCGCTGACGTGCTCGACGTGGAGATCGAAAAGCTCAACGTGGACCGCACGATCCAGTCGCGGGTGAAGCGGCAGATGGAAAAAGCGCAGAAAGAGTACTACCTCAACGAGAAGATCAAGGCAATTCAGAAGGAACTGGGCCGCGGCGAGAAGAGCGAGTTCGACGAACTGAAAAAGAAGGTCGAAGCCGCCGGCATGCCGAAGGACGTCAAAGACAAGGCGTTGCAGGAACTGAAGAAGTTGGAGGCGATGCCGCCCATGTCGGCGGAGTCCACGGTCTCGCGCAACTATCTGGATTGGCTGCTGGCGGTGCCATGGAAGAAACGCTCCAAGGAAATCCGCAACATTTCGCGTGCCGAGAAAGTTCTGAACGAAGATCATTACGGGCTGGAAAAGATCAAGGAACGCATCCTCGAATTTCTCGCCGTGCGCCAGTTGGTGAAGAATCCCAAGGGCTCAATCCTCTGCTTCGTCGGACCTCCGGGCGTGGGCAAGACGTCGCTCGGCATGTCGATTGCCAAGGCTACGGGGCGCAAGTTTGTGCGTATGTCCCTGGGTGGAGTGCGCGACGAGGCCGAAATTCGCGGCCACCGCCGCACCTACATCGGCGCGCTGCCGGGCCAGATCATTCAGATGATGAAGAAGGCTGGAACCAAGAATCCGGTCTTCATGCTCGACGAAGTCGACAAGATGTCGATGGACTTCCGCGGCGATCCCTCGGCGGCTCTGCTTGAAGTACTTGATCCCGAGCAGAACTACATGTTCGTCGACCACTACCTCGACGTCGAGTATGACTTGTCGCAGGTTTTCTTCGTGGCCACCGCCAACGTGATGCACACCATTCCTCCCGCTCTGCAGGACCGCATGGAAGTACTGCGGCTGCATGGCTACACCGAGCAGGAAAAGCTCGAGATCGCGAAGCAGTTTCTGGTGAAGAAGCAGATGCTGCAGGCTGGCCTGTCGGAAAAGAACGTGAAGTTCGCCGATGACGCCATTACCACGCTGATCCGCGCTTATACGCGCGAAGCCGGGGTGCGCAATCTGGAGCGCGAAATTGGCAACGTCTGCCGCAAAGTGGCGCGCAAGGTGGTGAAGGAAGGCGAGAACTATACCATCGCTGTGACTGGCGAGAATGTTACCGACTTCCTCGGAGTCATCAAGTTCCGCGACACCCTGGCGCACGAAAAGAGCGAAGTGGGATTGGTCACTGGCTTGGCCTGGACTGAAGTTGGCGGGTCGATCCTAAGCACCGAAGCTACCGTGGTCGACGGCAAGGGCAAACTGACGCTGACCGGCAAACTCGGCGACGTGATGCAGGAGTCGGCGCAGGCGGCGCTGTCTTATGTGCGGTCGCGGGCGCATCGGCTCGGCCTCACTCGCGATTTCTATCGCACCCTCGATCTGCACGTGCACGTGCCGGAAGGTGCCATCCCGAAAGACGGGCCGTCGGCTGGCATCACTATTGCCACGGCGATTGCGAGCGCCCTCAGCAAGATTCCGGTGCGGCGCGATCTGGCCATGACCGGGGAAATCACGCTGCGCGGAAAAGTGTTGCCCATCGGCGGACTCAAGGAAAAACTGCTAGCGGCACATCGCGCCGGACTCTTCGAAGTGATCCTGCCCCGGGACAACGAAAAAGATTTGGCCGAGGTTCCAGAAAACCTGCGCAATGCCATGAAGCTGCACTTTGTGGATACGATGGACCAGGTGCTGCAGATAGCGCTGGAGTCTCCGCTGCCCTCGCTCAGTGAAGATGTAACCGCGCAACCGATCGCTCCTCTGACTTCCAGCACGACGGATAGCCCGGCGGCGCATCAGTAGGGGAGCAGTTGCCAGTACCTAGTTGCCAGTTAAAGACTGCGAAACTTCTTGTCCAGCCGCGAGTATGATCCTACCGTGAATAGACACGGGGAATCTTGAAGATGTCCACATCCAACCAAAGTCAGATTGCTTTTGAAAATGGGCCGGAATTGCCCGCCGAGGGCCAGACTCGCACAACCGGGATACTGCCTTCGCAGGAAATCAGCAACCTGATCGCCCGGGGAAACGTTAGCGCCTCGCCCGCCATCAACCCCGACCACATCCAACCGGCGAGTCTCGACTTGCGGCTGGGCGACATGGCGCATCGCGTGCGCGCGAGTTTTCTTCCTGGGCCAAACAGCACGGTTGAGGCCAAGATCAAAGAACTCAGGATGACGCGAGTCGATCTTACCGGGGCACCGGTTTTCGAAAAGGATTGCGTCTACATCATTCCCCTCGTGGAAGAGTTGAACCTGCCGGAAAACATTTCCGGGAAGGCGAATCCCAAGAGTACGACTGGACGCCTCGACATCTTCACCCGCCTCATCACCGATTACGGCACCGAGTTCGACCGCGTGCCGCCGGGATACAAGGGCAAACTGTATGCCGAAGTTGTCTCCCGCACATTTACGGTTGCCCTGCGAGCGGGGATGAGGCTGAGCCAGTTGCGCTTTGTGCAGGGGAATCCGCGCTCGAGCGACAGTGCGATTAGAGGGCTGGATCGGGAAGATCCGCTCGTCTACGACGAAGACAGCCCCGGGAAAGCGCGGGTCGAGCGCGGGCTGAGAGTTACGGTGAATTTGGAGGGCGCGGAAGGCGAGATCATTGCCTACAAGGCGAAGCGCTACGCTCCGGCCATCGAACTGGACAAGATTAATTTTTATGCGACTGAAGAGTTCTGGGAAGTTCGTTATCAGAATGCCAGTAGGAATCTGATTCTCGAACCCGGTGACTTTTATATACTTGCGTCCAAAGAAAGAGTGAGTGTTCCTCCTGAGTTCGCAGCCGAGATGGTGCCTTTCGATCCATCGGACGGCGAGTTCCGAATTCATTACGCGGGGTTCTTCGATCCTGGATTCGGGCATGGCTCCGGCGACATCAAGGGGACCCCAGCGGTGCTCGAAGTTCGAGCCCACGAAGTTCCGTTCTTGATGGAGCACGGACAGCTGGTGGGCCGGCTGAACTATATGCCTCTGCTGTCGCGGCCGAACAAGATCTATGGGACGAATATTGGTTCGTCATACCAGCACCAGGCGCTTACGCTGAGCAAGCAGTTTCGCAAATAAGACTGTGCGCCTCGTGTTGGCAAGCGTGTGAGTATGGACTTTCTCATCCCGCTGGCGTCGCTCGCAATATTCGGGATTGGCGTGGCAGTGCTCTATTTCCGCTTTCGAGATAACTTCTCTGATTTGGCAGCCGCTACCGATAGCAAGAGGAGCGGCGGCTTCTGGGCCGTCATGGCGTTGATCTATGCGATAGTGATTGCCGTTCTGTATTCGGCGTTCCGTGTGGGTTACGGCTTTTGGAAATAGTAGTGATGTTGCCCTATCAGCTTGCCAACCTCCGCTGCCCCATAGCACACTAGCGCATGAGGGTTATGGCGCGATTTATGGCGGCGGCCACCGGTGCCGCGCACTTCCCTGCTCCCAGCCTGCCGGAGGTCGCGTTTCTCGGGCGATCGAATGTGGGGAAATCCAGCGTGATCAACACGCTGATCGGCGACAAGATCGCCCGCACCAGTTCCACGCCGGGGCGCACGCGCAGCATTAATTTCTTCGAAGTGCGCTGGCCGGGAAAGCCGCGGCCGGAGGTCATCTTCGCCGACCTGCCGGGCTACGGCTATGCCAAGCTCTCGCGCGAGATTTCGCAGGAGTGGCCCAAGTTCATCGAGCCCTATCTCAACGAACGGCCCACGCTGGCGTTGTGCCTGGCGTTGGTGGACGTCAACGTTCCTCCGCAACAGAGTGACCGACAACTCCTGGACTTTCTTAATGCGTCCGGCCGCGACTTTCTCCTGATTGGGACCAAGAGCGACCGGCTCTCCAATAATCAACTGCACAATGCTTTGAAAAGCCTGGCAGAGGCCTATCCAACGGCGACGGTGATTCCGTTCTCGGCGAAAACCGGAGCCGGGCGGGACGAGGTGTGGAACAAGATTCGGCAGTCGGCGGCCGAATTCCCCGCGGCGTTCACATCTTGAAACTTCCGGTCTTGAAACTTTTCCCGTTAAGGAAACCGCCGCGTCCCTTCGTCCTAAGCAGGCCACACTTCGGCCGAGTGTTCCGCTCGAAAGCTCCGTAGAGTGAAAGAGGACGCATGCCGACAGGCGAGACCGGGCAGGACTTTTTCAATCCTGGTTGTTGGGCCAGTTTCAGCCCGGGTCGCGCAGCCGGCATACGAATCCGCTGCTATGGCCGATGAAAACGATGCTGGCGCAGCTTACCTGGCCGCCTTGAGGCAATCCACTGGACAATCCAGTTCGCCCCAGGCTGCCGGCGCGGCGCCAGCGCGCGCGCCCGACATCCCGCGTTCGCTTGGGACGCAAACTGGCGGTGTGGCGGCACCGGGCAGGACAACCCCCTCCAGCGCGGACAAGCGCGAGTCCTCGTTACAAATGCACAGGCAGCGCCCGCATGCAAGAAATCGGCAGCACGGTGGCGGCGTGGGCGACGTTTGCCGATATCAGCATGCATGGTTGCTACGTGGAGACCGCCGCTCCGTTTCGCATGGGCGCCGTGCTTGGCTTAAAACTCGAGGCCAACGGCTTCCGGGTCGAGGCGGCGGGAGAGGTGCGCGTGGTCTATCCCGGCCTTGGCATGGGGATCTCTTTCAGCAACATCGCAGACAAAGATCGCGAGCGGCTGCGCGAACTGGTGCGCTCGATCTCGCCGCCTTCGGTGATCCTGCCTGCTTTGACCCAGGGTTCGCGAGTTGCACCACGGTCTCCGTCGTCAGCGCCGGCGCCGCCGCGTTCAGATGTTTTGCCTGCCGTTGCGAACCCAGGCGCCACATTGCAGGCGATCCTGAAGTTTTTTGAGGACCGCCACGTTATGGGCCGGGAGGAGTTTCTGAGGATTCTGCGGATGAGCCAGTAGCGATTCCCTCATTTTGGTCTCGAATTTCGCTGTTTCTTCCGGCGGTGCCTTGTCTGTCCAAAATATTACGGCGATTGCTATGATGAAGCACTATGGCGGTTTACCTGATCACGGGCATCGGCGGCTTTATTGGATCGTCTCTGGCGCGAGAGCTATTGCGGCGGGGCGAACAGGTTCGTGGAGTAGACAATTTTTCAACCGGCAGGCGGGAAAACCTGGCGCAGATTCTGGGGAAGATCGACTTTCGCGAAGTCGACATCCTCGATCTCGATGCTATGAAACGGACGTGTGCCGGGGTCGACTATGTTTTGCATCAGGCGGCGATCCCGTCGGTGCCGAAGTCCGTGCTGGATCCGATCGCGAGCAACCGTGCGAACGTGGATGGCACGGTCAACGTGCTGGTGGCGGCGCGCGATGCCAAGGTGAAGCGGGTGATCTATGCGGCATCGTCATCCGTGTATGGCGACACGCCAACGCTGCCCAAACATGAGCGCATGACACCGGATCCGATTTCGCCTTATGCCGTGGCCAAGCTGGCCAGCGAGCATTACCTGACTTCGTTTTACCGCTGCTACGGATTGGAGACGGTGGCGCTTCGCTACTTCAATATTTTTGGTCCGCGGCAGGATCCGTCGTCGCCCTACTCTGGCGTGCTGGCCAAGTTCATCACGCAGATGCTGAGCGGACAGCAGCCCACGATGTTTGGCGACGGCGAGCAGAGCCGGGATTTCACCTACATCGACAATGCCGTCGAGGCCAACCTGCTGGCCTGCACGGCTCCTGCAGCCCAAGTGGCGGGCAAGGTATTCAATGTGGCGACCGGGCGGCGGATCACGCTGAATGAGACTTTCAAACTCCTGCAGGGGTTCACCTCGTACTCCAGTTCCGCCATCTATGGCCCGGAACGCGGAGGAGACATCAAGCATTCCCTGGCCGACATTTCCGCAGCGGAAAAGCATCTCGGCTATAAACCCAAAGTAAGTTTTGAAGATGGCCTGCGGCGGACGGTGGAGTGGTACCGGAGTTCGCGCTAGGCGCGGGGCTTCGGCTTCCGGGCTTCGGGCTTCGGGAAAGGAGCTCGGCACTCTGAACGGGCGTCTTCCAGAAAGAGCCGGACCCGAAAGCCGAAGCCCGAAGCCCACATTACGTTAGTGATCTACGTCGGGATTACCGCGCTGGGTAGAGTGAAGGCATGACACTCTCATCGATGGTGGTCTCGCGCGATTGGCAGGAAGTCAGTGTTCTGGAATGCATTCTTGGCGGCTTGCACATGGATGTTGCCGTCGAGAGTGAACCGCAGCGAGCTCTGTCCCGGCTCACGAAATCCAAAGTTGATGCCCTGATTGTTGACTGTGACCTGAATGGCACGGGGCAGTTTTTTCGCGAACTGCAACGGGAAGCGCCACGCGTGAGTACGGTGCCGCTGGTGATTATGGGCGGTCCGCAGGGACGGCAGGACATGGAGGGAACGGGCGCGATGTTTGCCTTCGACAAACCGATCTCCGTGGAACAGGCAGTGCGCACGCTCTCCGCCGCACGCAACATGATTCTTGACGGACGCTTGCGCTATCACCGCGCCGGGCTGGAAGTGCCCGTGACTCTGACGGGCCGCCGCCAGAAGCGCGGAGGAGCGCAACTCATCAATCTCAGCCAGGGCGGGCTGCAGGTTCGCGTCGAAAATGGATTCGATGCGACTGAAGCTTCGCGCGTATCGTTCGCGCTGCCCGGAACCATGTGCGGGATGAAGGCGCAAGTGGAAATAGCCTGGTCCGACAACCGGGGAAATGTTGGCATCCGCTTTGTGAAGATGGCGTCGCAGATGAAACATACTCTGCGCCTTTGGCTGGCGCAGCAGTATTTTGCAAACTGAAAAAACAGTGGCCAGTGTTCAGTGTTCAGTGGCCAGTCCTCTGACGGAGTTAGTTCAGCGGAAGCGGCCTGCCGCATCACTTTTTTCTTCCTCTTCGCGGCCGGATGCTGCTTGCGCCAGGCGAGCGCCCAGGCTGGCTCCTCCAAACACAGCAAATAATGCCCAGTAGGCGGCGGCGACGAAAACCGCCGCGGCCATCGCCGCGCTTAGAGTGAGCGGCCATTGCGGAAGTTCGTGCGCAATCGAGAGAAAAATCAGAGTGAACAAGAGCAGGGCTGCGATCACTACGAGACCATCCACCAGCCACGCGAGGGTGCGGCCTGATAGCGGACGTGAAAGCCAGTTCAGTTGCGCATGTGGGTCGGCCGCCGGCGCGGCGAGATCCTCTTCGCGCGGCTGAGGCAGGACTGGCACCTCGTCCCGCTTGATAAAGCTCGGCCCCAGCCGGATTGCGGGGCGTGGCGCGGCTGACAAAGTCAGCCCGTCGTTTACCTCCGCAGCATTTTCTTGACGAGAACTTTCCTCCCCAACGTTTTCCTCCCCAACGTTTTCCTCCCGAACGTTTTCTTCCCGCACGTTTTCCACCCGAACGATGGAGACGACAGAAGCCCCGAAAATAGAACGGGGATGGGCGGCTTCGCGGGCGGCAGCATCCAGAAGGTTGGAAAAAATCCATTGGTTGATTTGGTGACTGGTGTGTTCGGACAAATCCACGAAGCGGATGCCACACTTTCCCGAGGGACTGGCCCAACTGACCTGCCCGTAGGTCTCCACCCGTAGGCGGGGAAATCTCAACTCAAAGCGCACCCGGACGCGCTGTTGCGGACGCAGCGGGGCGACAGCCTGCACCGCCACACCCTCGTGGTTGAGGTTGCGGACGATTCCGCCGTTGGCCTCATCCAGGGTGACATAGGTCAAGGTGCGCAGGTCATGCCGGTAGTGAGTGCGTGCTTGCCGCGCGGGAAAAGGTACTGCCTGCATATTCTCCGCCAGGAAATGGCTGAATGGCTCGGACGGGGCCCGTTTGGTCAAATTCTAGTTTCTGGAGGATGCGGGCTGGCAGTAACCGGGCTGGTTCGGGGAGCGGGCGGAAGGCTGAGTTGCAAGTCTCATGTCGTCAGCTCTAACAGCGACCGCGGCGCTACAGAGCCAGCCTATTTCTGCTCCTTCAGCTTCTTCAGCATGTCGATCCCATTCTGGTTCTTAGGATCCAGTTCGATCGATTTCTCATAGTTCTGAATGGCGAGATCCTTTTGCCCCGCGGCCATGTAGGCTTCGCCCAGGCTGTCATACACGTTCGAGGACTTTGGATACTCCTCCACATTCAGCCTGAAGGCTTGTATAGCGTCTTCTTTCCTTCCCGATTGCAGCAGGTGATAGCCGAGCTGATTCAAGGTCCCTTCATCCACGTCGTATTCCGACGAACCGACCTTCTTAAGATCCGCATATTTCTGCATGGCGACGTGCGGGTCTCTCAGGTCCGCAATCAGCATCAGGACGTCCGCGGCCGGCCCTTTCTCCGGAGTGTTGCTCCAGGAGTATTCCCTGGCAATGCTCTTGATCAGATAGTTGGCTACGGTAATGCCATTGTCGGAGTTAGCCATCACTGCAACGCCGTGCCCGGAGTCGCTGAACATGGTGAGGATCGCCTGAAAGCCCTCATCGGCGCCGTTGTGACCGAACTGGTCCGGATTATTCTTGTCGCCCAGAAAGAAGCCAAGGCCGATAGTATCAATCTGCGGCGTCAGCATCTGCTGCGTCATCGCCTGCGACAGAACGTGATTTGCCTTGCCCTGTTTGGACAGCGCGATTTCAATGGCGAACCGGGCCAGGTCGGAAGGTGTGGTCCACAATCCGGCGGCCGCCATTTCCGGATAGACGTGCCATTTCCCGCGAACGACTTTTCCATCCGCATAGGTCCCAGAGGCCGCCAGGGTTGCGAGGGCCGGTGGAAGCGGCTGTTCGTAGGTGCTCTCGCGCATTCCGATTTTGTCGAGAACGGTTTCGCGCATGAACTGCGGGAAAGGCTCGCCGGTCACATCGATGACAAGTTGCTGCTCAATGGTGATTCCACCGCCGGAATAACGACCCTTCGTGCCGGGGACAATATCCACACGGATGGGTGCAGTATTCGCTGGTTTCTCGCCGTTGAATATCTGCACCAGCGTGGGGATGGTCGCATCCACGGCATAACCGGGAAAGCCGTGTACGGTAAGCCCGGCGCTGTGGCTCATCAGCCGGCGCAGGGTAACCTTCTGGTCCTTGGTGAATTCATTCTCTGGCACCTTCCAGCTCACGAGCTTCCGGTTGACGTCTTCATCGAGCGAGAGTTTTCCATGTTCGACCAGGTAGAGAGCGCCGGTGGCCGCCACCGGCTTGCTGATCGAACCTGCCTGAAAAAGAGTGTTGGTGGTTACCGGCGTGGCTGTGCCAGCTTCGGTTACGCCGTACCCCTTGGACCAGACGATCTTGAAATTGTCGATGACCGCTACACTCAGGCCGGGGACTTTGTAGACCTCCATCAGCTTCTGCAGATTGAACTGCAGAGGCGGTTCATTCTCGCTCAGGTGGATGGAAGGGATTCCGTTCTCGATTCGTGTGATTCGCTGCTCTAGCTCGGCGGTGGCGGCGTCGGTCTTGGCTTGCGACTTGGCCGGATGAGCGTCGGCCGATGAGGCTAAGCAGACGAGACCGATGACGAACTCCAACAGCAACAGCCGACTGGTACCGCTCAGGTTCGAGTGCATAGCGTCTTTCCCTTTCGCAACATACACAGAGACCTTGCTATAGACGGTGGAAGAACGCCGACGTTACCAGATTCTGGTTAAGAGCCTCGCTTCGCGCCCAGCAAGGTTTCGCGTACAGAGCGTTCCGATGCCAGCAAGACCTTCACGACCTCAAAGACGATCGCCGTGGCATAGGTGACCGCGATCCAGACACAAACTTCTTCGATAGGCAGGCGGGACCATGCTCCGATGAAAAGCCCCATCATCTGACGGTGCTGAAAGTTCCACCAGTTGTAGGGGACGGCCAGCGTGGCTTCCCAGACCAGGCTGACCAGCAGCATAAAGAAAAGCGTGAGGCTGAGGGCGCGCCAGTTGATGAAACGCCGCGCCACCGGGAAAAAACTCACGGCCGGGACGAGGGCGCCGAGGACGAGAAATGTGAAATAGCCGGGAAAGCCTGCCTGATCTTCAGGAAGGGCGAGATGCTTCTTGTAAAACCAGGCGGCACCAATCAAGACCGCAGCGAGGATCAGCGAGGTGGGATGAAATTGCAGCAGGCGGAGCATCTTCCGGGCTTCGCCGGGATAGTCGGGCACATTGTAGGCCGCCAGCCAGAACTCTCCGAGCCATACGTACAGAAGAAGAACCGCGAGAAAGCCGGTTAGATAGAAAATGTATTCTTCGACGGGAACGGGTCTGCCGAACGCGGGTGCGTGGATACCTAACGTCGCTCCGGCATTGGGATAGTCGAAGAACCACTGCGCGAAGACGAGATCGAGCACGCAGCCCAGAGGGACGAGAATGACCAGGGTCCACCAGAAGGCGCGCTGCGGAATGCGCAATCCCTCACTGGGCAGGAACCATACGGCAATGACGATGATGGGGACGATGAACAACAAAAGGCTCAGGGTGTACCCGTACGGGGTGGAACTCTGGTTGATCGGGATGGGCGGGGCGGGGATGTGGACAGTTTGCAGCGTAATGGCCGCGGGAATCACGATCATCGCCACCATGGCAACGACAATCAAAGCGCAGACAGTGGGGCCGGGGAGTCCGTGAGAGCGGGGTGCGGGCATGAGCGGGCCTCCGTGTCGTGCGAGTGAACTTCTGAAACACCTTTCTGAAACGCCAAGGATTCTACGCTGGTTTCGGGCGAGCGCTACGCCGACGGGCAGCTTGTCCGGAAGTTGGAAACCTGGGGGACGGGTCTTACCAAAGGCCATGGCCAAGAGGGCAGGTCCAAATGATTGCAACTGGGGCAAAACCCGGCTAACTTACTGTTAAACCCCGCGAAAACCGGATTGGGACGGACCTGCATCCGGGCGTGTGGGCGAAGGCGAACCAGCTACGCAAAGTAGTCAATTGACAGGGGCTCCACTGGATGGCCACACTCGCAATAGGGAGATTTGGCAACTAATAACATCCGGCCAATAACGTCCGGCTAGTAATGTAATGGCAACCACTCCCACCAAACCGACGATCGAAGCAGGCGCCGGGCTGGCCGCTGCGCGGTTGCCGTCGTGGCCGATGGAGCGGAGTACATCTGCCCCGGACGACAGCTTTTCCTACGATGATCGCGAGTTACGGCCGTCGAAACGCGACGCTCTGCAGGCGCTTTTGGCATTCTCGGCGATGCATCAGCAGGTGCGGCAGCGGCGGGCGCTAGCCTCGCGGCACAGCGGATTTGAGACGCTTGCGCGCCCCAATGAGTTCGAGGCAGGTGAGCAATTCGTACTGGACGAAGTGCTGCAACTGGTCGCCGAACGAGCCATCGCCATCACCGGAGCCGATGGATTGGGAATCGCTCTGGCGGAGAACAACGAGATTGTTTTGCGAGCTTCGGCGGGCGTGATCAGGCCGGATGTGGGCGCGCGCATCCAGCGGGATTCGGCTTTCTCCGGAGCATGCTTCCGCACGGCGCAGATTATCCGCTGCGACGATACTGAGACCGATGATCGCGTAAACCTGTACGCGTGCCGGCAGTTGGGCGCGCGGTCCATGGTGGCGGTGCCGCTCTGCGGGCGGCGGCGCGTAATCGGATTGCTGGAAGCGTTTTCGGCCGATCCGTTCGGGTTCAACGACAGCGACGTAGGCAGCCTCGAACTGCTGGCCGAGCTGATTCTTGGAGCCCTCAAGCCCGAGGACGAAGACCGCTTCGCGGAATCGGCACAAGTGGCGGAGGCGGAGCTCGTTGCGCCGGCGATTACGGCTCAAGCGCCTCCGGCGATTGCACAGGCTCCTTCAGTAGAAGTCGTTGCAGCTCAGCCCACAACGCGTGTTGAGGATGAAGCCAAACCAGCGGCGGCGGTCGGTGAGCCTTTGGCCGTGCCAGAACTGGCGCCAGAATTGAAAGCGGAAGCGAAGCATGTGGCCGCAGAAACGCTTGCCACGGAAGCTCTGCAAGAACCTGAGCCGTCAGCCGCTCACCATCCAGGAATCGTGCTGGTGTTGGTGCTGGTGGTGGTCTCGGCAGTGCTCGCTGGGGGACTGTGGTGGAAGCTGAAGAACGCGCAGCTCAGCGACGTAATGGTGCGACCTGAACCGAAGATCACGAAGCCCGCAGCCGTGGCGAGGCAGCAGGATGTCTTAACACCTTCAGTCAATTCATCTTCGGGGGAAGTGAATTCAGCGGCCGCGCCGGATCAAGATACAACGGCTGAACCCGGCAGCGGCAGCGTCACGCCGCAGGAGCTATCGAAGCTGTCCCGCATCACTGGCATCCGGCACTGGTCTTCCGCCGATTCCAGCACGGTTGTGCTTGACCTGGAAGATCAGGTGCAATACGAGGCGCATCGGCTCTCGCGACCGGATCGCATTTACTTTGATCTGCACGATACTTCGCTGGCTCCTGAATTTGAAGGTAAGACCATCGAAGTAGGGGATGCACTGCTGGCGCGGGTCCGTGTGGCACAGCCAGTTTCAGGTTTGACTCGCGTGGTGCTTGAGACAAGAGGCAACTCGAATTTTTCCGTCAGTCTGGAACCGAATCCCTATCGTCTGGTGGTGCAGGTGCGGAAGCTGGGCGCCAACACCAAGGCTCAGGTGAATCTTTTCCCGGGAGCCGCGGAGGCAGAGCGGGAGAAGCTGGCCATCGTGGTTCCTCCGCCCACGCGGGAAGACCTGCAATGGCGCGCGCGTGTACCGAAAATGCGCATTGTGGTGGACGCGGGTCACGGCGGCTGGGATTTGGGAACTGTGGGCCGTCGGGGATTGCTGGAAAAAGATCTGGTTCTCGAGATTGCTCAGAGATTGGGCAAGCTGCTCGAGAGCCGTTTGGGCGCAGATGTGATTCTCACGCGTAACGACGACAATTACATCCCGCTCGACGAGCGGGCCGGAGTGGCGAATCAATCTCAAGCCGACTTGTTTGTTTCGGTCCACGCGAACTATAGCGACCTGCTCTCGGCGCGCGGCGTGGAAACGTACTACACGAACGTCTTTTCGGCGCCCAGCGCGAAGGATCTCGAGAGTCGGGAACAAGATCATGTCAAGAGCGCGACTACGGCTACGCTGTCACCGGCGGAACTGCACGACAAGATCGAACAGTCCAGACGGCTGGCGGCCAGCGTGCAACGATCACTCTATGGAACTCTGTCGGCGCAAAATCCCGGACTGCGCGACCGCGGTGTGAAGGCGGCCTCCTACGTGGTTCTTACCGAGACGGCGATGCCCGGAATCCTGGCGGAAGTTTCCTTCGTCAGCAGCCCCACCGACGAGCAGAAGCTGCGCAGCGACGGATACCGCGAGCAGATCGCAGAAGCGCTCTACAAAGGCATTGCGCGGTATGCGGCTGGGTCGCGTGGCGTCAAAGTCGCTGCGAAATAGTTTCCGGTTTCCGGTTTCTAGTTTCCGGTCAACGCCCGAGCCCTATTTACCCTGGCTTCACAGCTCCATTCCCGCCCGTTGTCTCTATCAACCAATTTCGGACGACGCCCTGCACCTGCATCCGAGCCTCTTCCGTGGTGAGGCGTTTCGCCGGCGCGGGCGCCTTCTTTGCCGGCGCGGCTTCTGCCTTTACGGCTGCGACGACATCTTCGTCCTCCGCCTCGTCCTCTGCTTCTTCTACTCCGTCCTCTACTGCTCCGTTATCCTCGTCTTCAAAATCTTCTTCGAACCACTGCGGGCCTCCGAGGGAGGTGCGATGCACGTCATCGCGGTCGATTACGACGTCGGTTGCGAAACTCGCCTCGAAGTTGGCTCGGCGCAGATTGATGCTGGCGGTCTGGAGCGCGTAGAGCATTAGGCCGGCGGTTCGGTGGTCCAGGCGGCCGGAGCCGAGCATTTGGATCACCTTCATCAGCGAGACCTGGACCGAGTTCGCATCTTCGAGCAGGGGCAGGTCGAAGCGGCGCTGCGCCGACATATCGGCCGCGATTTTCGCCCGCTCGCGCTTGATGCGATCATGAAAAAAGCAAAGCCTGCGCCAACGCAGAGCGGGAGACCCGCACTGCGTGCCGTTCATCTTTATGTGCTGACACCGTGGAACATTGTCCATACCCATATTTTTTCTCACACCCTTCCGATTGGTTTACCGGCGCGAGATTTGCGGGTACCCTCCCCCACCCCCTCAATCTCTGGAATCATCGGGTTAGAGTGGAAATGGCCCGCAAAATCTAGATGGCAAAGACGTTAGATACTAAAATCTTTACAATCAATGACTTGGGAGCCTAGGAATCGGTTCCAAAGTCATTTTTGCGCTGTTGATCAGAATTTCACGGTTTGCCTGTGGACGACAAGGTCAGATGTCACAAGGGAGGCTGTGGAAAAGGGTTTTCTGCCGGAAGCCAACGAGCGGTTTCGAAAACGGCGGAAATGCGGCGATCAGTTTGTGGCGAGGATAAGGCCCCAGGTCTCGCAAAAGCGGCGAGACCTGGGGCACCCGGCATTCGCTGATCAGGCAGGCGCGTAGTAGTGTTTCTCAATCGCGGTCACAAATAGCGCCCAGAGTCCGTTGCCCGTCGCGGCAAAATAGACTCTCGCTAACGATGCCAAGCTCGATGTGCTGAAGTCAACGATCTCAATGATTGCCCTTGGAGAGTAGCCATGCGGCGTCGCTCCTCGAAAGCCTCTGCGTCCAAGCTGCTTAAGCCCGGAATGTGTGTAACTGCACATCGCTTCCCACTTCCTCTTCAGGTCGGGGATTTGGTTGTTCAATCCATAAGCGGCGTCGACCTTCAAGAATAGGTCGTTACCACGGGGAATTATTCGATGGTGATTGTCGGTGGTAACAAGTTCGCGCACTTGCTCGTCCGGTTGCGCAAGCGTTGACCCAAAAAGCCCTCAAGGAAGAGTCATAGACGGGTCTCGCGAGAGCGAAGGCGGAGCCAAACGAGCCCCTACGAATCGCGATCGTGATTGTCTCGTGATGCTCGATGACGGTGTCCAAATACGCAGCGATCAGTGTTAATCGCTCACCGCTCGAGGAAACGTTGTGCAGGATGGCTAAGATCACGTTTCGCAGATTGTCGGCTGCGTCCACAACCATAGAAACGTTGTCAATGGTTTTCTCACTCACCATAAGTGATCGTAACATCGCGCCGTCAGCAACGCGGAACACGTTGGTAATTCGCTCTGGCAAACGTGCAAAGCAGTTGAATGTGCTCGTCTCTTTGGATGCACTGGGTACGGCTGCGAATCTTAAGTTGGGTGCTAGAATCACCCCGTTATGAGTCTGGTCAATCCATCGGCAGTATCGCTTATTCTGGCATACGTTGGCGGTGTTGCAAGCACGATAGTTGGGTCGTGGGTCAGCAGTAAGATTCATGTTTACCAGGACAATAAGAAAGCACATCTGGAAGATATCAAGCAAAAGGTGCTAGTTCCGCTGAGCGATTCGCTCGCCCGTGAGTATACCGGGCTGGTAACGCACAGGTCCTCTGCGGTTCTGGAGGTGTGGGGCACACGTAGGCGCAGAGAGACCGCCAGCATAACCGAGCATCAAAGTGAAGATGGACCTCTATTAGCGATAACGTTGCCGATATGAGAGCAGGACTTGATCCAGCGCTGTACGCTGACGCAAGGAAAAACCACTTCTCAAAACTGCTGATTCAGGCCGAAGCATTTTCCGAAGCTTGGCGCGCGCATGCAAACGAATGTCACGCGTGGGTTGCGCAGCTCTCGGAGGAAATCCTAGGCAAGAGCCACATGGAAGCCCATCCCGTGTCGCAATACGGAACGCCTTATGTCGACCACCATAAGTTAGCCCTCTTCGTCTATCGGCGCCTGTTTCGTAGCTCAGAGTATTCGCTGCTAAGACACGTTCGTAATCCTCCGACGCAGTGGATTCTGGAGGGCTTCGAAGGTACGTCGGCAGAAGGAACGGAACGGCAGTTGGGAGACCTCGTGTCTGTGCTCGACGGTCTTGTTGTGAGGGAAAAGAATACCGCTGATCGGCTACGGACAAATGCCCGCGTATTACAGGGGGGCTTGTCGTCCCTGCGTGCCGAACTCAATTACGCCATCGCATCACGGCGACTGCGGAAAACATGCGACCTGGTGCCCTTCTTTTGACAGTTAGGTGTCGTCCCTCCGGGACTCGATTCCTATTTTTGGCTTACCCCGGACTTGCGTCCGGGGCTGTAATATGTCGCCCCTTCGGGGCTGGGGTCGGGTGGCGCGGGGTGCGTCTTTCCCTCAGGGAGCGCCGTCCGCAAACTCTTTCAGAGCGGAATCCACAGTGGACACAAAGTCAAATCCCCACGCTTTTCTGGTGGGAATTCCTTTCGGTGCCTGTGGTCGTGCAGGATTGCCCGGGGTCCTTCGTCGGGCAAAGAACGCCCTCCTCTGGATGACAACTCTGGTTTGAGCTCTTTGGTTTGCCGGAGGGTGTGCCGTCCCTGCGGGACTCGGTTCCCTTTTATTGGGCTTACCCCGGACTTGCGTCCGGGGCTGTAATATGTCGCCCCTTCGGGGCTGGGGTTGGGTGGCGCGGGGTGCGTCGTTCTCTCAGGAGCTCCGTCCGCAGACTCTTTCAGCGCGGAATCCACCGTGGACACAAGGTCAAATCCCCACGCTTTTCTGGTGGGAATTCCTTTCGGTGCCTGTGGTCGTGCAGGATTGCCCGGGGTCCTTCGTCGGGCAAAGAACGCCCTCCTCTGGATGACAGTTTTCGTTTGATCCTGGCGCGTTAGTTGGGTGACGGCACGCCGCCGTACTTCTGCAGCCACTTCAGTTCTTCGCGCACTTTGATTTTGCCGTGCCAGGGATTCTTGGCTAGCGAGTGGCCTTCGCCGGGGAAGATTAGCAGCTTGTTGGGAATGCCTAGGGAATAGAGCGCGTGCTCTAGCAGGTAGTCTTCCAGGACTGCTACTCGGATGTCGTCGGCGCCGGCGACCATGTGGGTGGGAGTGCGGACTTTGTCGATTTGAAAGATGGCGGCTTCGTCGTGATAGCGCTGCGCGGCTTCCCAGGGACGTCCGCCGAGGAAGTAGGCATCGTCCATGGTGGTGTCGTCGTTGCCCCAGTTGCCGATGTGCTCGACCGCGCCCGCGCCGGTGACGGCGGCTTTGAAGCGCGTGGTTTGGGTGATGAGCCAGTTGGTCATGTAGCCGCCGTAGCTGTAGCCGCCGATGGTGAGATGATCGGGATCGGCTGTACCGTCTTTCACCAGCGCGTCTACGCCTTCGAGAATGTCTTTGCCGGGACGCGAGACGATTTGGGGAACGATCTGTTCGAGGAACTTGTCGCCGTATCCCGACGACCCGCGGTAGTTGGGCTCGAACACCAGCCATCCGTTGGTGGCGGCTAGCGCGGCATACTGATACCAGTCGGCTGCGAAGTAGTTGCCCCAGGCATCGGCCGGTCCGCCGTGAATGAAGGTGAACATGGGAAGATGCTTTGCCTCAAATTTGCCGGGAGGATAGATCAGCATGCCTTCGACTGTGGTGCCGTCGTCGGCCTTCCAGCGGTAAGGCTTGCCTTGAGGAAGGTCGCGCTCGGTGAAGAGTTTGTTGAAGGAAGTGATGGGACGCGCCTGGTCGAGTTTGTCGGCGCTTTCCGCCAAATAAACTTCAGCGGGCTTCTGCAACGACGAATGTACAAAGGCGACTCGGGGAGAGTGCGCGGTGGTGGATAGAATCTCATACGTGCCTTCCCATCCATTCAGTTTGTGCAGGGACTGGCTGGGCTGGGCGACGGAGTACATGGCGACCTCGGTTCCGAGACGGGCGGAGGCTAGGACGCCGTCAGCGGCGACAGAGTAATGGTCGACCGGACCGATGAAGTCTTTGCTCCACTGCTCGACGGCTCCGGTTTCGCTGTCGGGCTTTTCGCTGTCAGGCTTTTCGCTGTTAACCCAGTAGAGGTGCGGCTGGAGGTCGCGATATGTGTTGGTTACATCTCCGACGTCTACGCTGAAGAAGATGTGACGGTTGTCGTTGGCCCAGCGCAGCTTGTTTTCGACTGCCTGGTTGTGGGTTAGTTGGTGCGGTTGGGTCGTGGGCGGCTTTGTCTCGCTGCCGTGCGCGGGCGAGTCGCCCGGGCCCACACTTGCCTTCGCCAGACTGGCTAGATCCACTGCGTAGATCTCGATGTCTTCGGTTTTTTCCTGGTGTTGGTTGATCGCGTTAGTCACGAAGGCGAGTTTGCTGCCGTCGGGCGATGTGACCAGATCCTCCACTCGCAATGGGGAAGTTGCAATGGCGCGAGCGCCGGGGTTGAAGTCAGATTCCTTCTCAGTTTCGGATTCTTCTTTCGTGCCTTCACCAGCGCGATGGGTAAGGGCTGCAGCCACGTCGAGGGCGAAGATGGTGTCGCCACGTTCGGCGGTGCGATATTGCACGACATCTTTCCATTGCTTCTTGTAGTCGTCTTTCTGCGCCTTGGTCCACGGGTTGCGCGTGGCGAAATAGAGAGTGCGGGAGTCCGCGGACCACGAGAAGGTATGGACTTGTTCTTCGCCCTGGGTCAACGGAATCGCTTCGCCGCCTGTGGGAGAGATCACGTAGATCTGGGTGGTTTCTCCTTTATCGTTCTTGGCTTTGTCTTTGCCTTTACCTTTGTCGTCTGAGTCGGAATCTTTTTCCGAAGCGGATTTGCGCTCGGAGAGGAAGGCGATCCAGCGGCCGTCGGGCGACCACTTGGGCTCGGTGTCGTGGCCGGATTGCGTGAGTTGAATCAGCGATCCGCCGCCCTTGCCGTCGTCGTGATAGAGCCAGAGGTCGGTGCGGAAGATCTTCTGGTCCCAGTCGGCGCGCTCGGTGCCGATCACGATTGAGCTGCCGTCAGGAGAAATGGCGACGCTAGAGAAGCTTACCGAGTTGAAGAATTCGTCGAGAGTCAGCTTCGGCTTGCCGTCGGCAAAGGCTAGCAATGCGGAACAGAGAATTACCAACAGCAAGAGACGTTTGGAGATTTTCATATGGGCCCTTGGTGGGAAGTAGGGTTATACAACGGCGGGTTTGTCGTAAGCAACCTTCTGTGGAGGAATGACTCGGAGTCAGCGCGTTCAGGTCCTCCGTAGTTCCTAAATCTTTTAACACAGAGGGCACGGAGGAACACAGGGTAAAGACTGAATGCGCGTTTACTGCGCGGGCTCGGCATTTTTCAGTGCGTCGTCGAGAGGCTGGGCGGGATGAGGAGCGCCCTCGATGAGGCGCCAGCCGTCGTCATAATCGCGAAAGCTTGCGGTAGAACGGTAGTGCGCATCGCCGTGATAGAGGACCGCGCCGACCTCGTTTAAGGGAATCCATCGCCAGGTAAATTCGACATCGGCAACGTTGCCCTGCTTGACGATGCCGGTGATGGCAACCAGTTCGCGCTGCGCGGCGGGGATGGTAAAGGATTGTTTTTCGGCATCGCCGGGGGCGATCAGACTTTGAAACGTATCCACGCCTGACGGCGTGAGCATGACATCCCAGCAAGGCGGCGGGGCCAGAGCTGGAGGGCAAGGGGCGTTAGTGCCGGAAATCCAACCGCGATGCTGTAGCACGCGATAGTCGGGCGAGAGGTAGTCCTTGTTGGGGATAACACCGGTACGCAGTTGAAAGTGCTGCGAAGCACGGAAGGCGCTGGAACTCGCGATCAGGTCGGCGGCAAGACGGCGGGTCAGGAAATCGCGGGGAGAGCAGGACGCGAGCAGGAGCGTGCCCAAAATACACTGAGCGAGGATGGATGGTTTCCGCATCAACGGCTGAGTTATAACGAAGCGAGCCAAAACGCGCGATTATTGCTTCGCGCGGCTCGCCCAGATTCCTCGCTGCGCAAAGAACGCTTGCTCGGAATGACAAGTCTACCGGATTGAAAACAAAAGCGCGCTCTTGCGCGGCGAGAAAGGGCGGGCAGTAATCTGACCTTCGAAGCGTGGCGACCAGCGGCCGGGAATCGCGGTGGCACAGTTGGGGCAGCGGCCGTCCGGAGTAAGGCGGTAGTCTTTGATCAAGTATCCGTGGCGCTCGATCAAAGTTTCACTGCATTGCGGACAGCGCGTGTCTTCCCATTGCCCTACCATGCCGGGAAGATTGCCAGCATAGATGTAGCGAAGTCCGGACTGGCGGCCGATTTCGACGGCGCGCAGCAGATCGTCAGCTGTCGTGTCGCGCGCGACGTCGTTTTGCATTTTGTAGTCGCCATGAAAGGCGGTGACGTGCCAGGGAATGTCGGGGGAGATGCCGGCGAGGAATTCAGTGAGGCGGCGCAGTTCGTCGGCGGAATCGTTGAAGCCGGGGATGAGGAGCGTGACAATCTCGAGCCAGAGTCCCATCTGATGAATGCGGCGGATGCTGTCGAGGATGGGAGCGATGCGTCCGCCGAGTTCGTGGTAGTGACGGTCGTCAAAGCTTTTGAGATCGACTTTGTAGAAATCGAGCCAGGGGCGTACGTATTCAAGAACTTGAGGAGTGGCGTTGCCGTTGGAAACGAATCCGGTGAGAAGTCCGGCGGCTTTGGCTTCTTTGAACACGGCTACCGCCCACTCACTGGTGATGAGAGGCTCGTTGTAGGTACTGACCAGAATCTTCGCGCCCTGGGCGATGGCGTCGCGCACCAGAAGTTCGGGCGAGGCCTGGAGCGGGGGCGAGACGGCGCTGGGATCTCGCAGAGCCTGCGAAGTAACCCAGTTCTGACAATAAGAGCAGTGAAGATCGCAGCCCAGCATGCCGAAGCTGTAGGCCATAGCGCCGGGATGGGCGTGGAAAAATGGCTTCTTCTCGACAGGATCGCATTGGGTTCCGGCGGTATAACCCCAGGGGACATAGAGCGTGCCGCCACGGTTGTAGCGAACCTTGCACACGCCCGGCTGACCTTCGGGGATGGGGCAGCAATGTCCGCAAGCGTAGCAGCGCACGCGGTTGTTCTCGAGCTTTTCGTACAGACCGGGATCAGCCTCGCGAACTCGCTCGTCGAGGATACTGCGGAGAGTGCGCACGGACGACCTCTGCTCCTATTCTAGCGCTGCGGAGTGGGGAGAGCTTCGGGCTTTTGGCTTGCGGAGGAGGATGAGATGTATCCGTGGAGCTGCGAGCGGCCGGGCTCCGGCTTGGCGCGCGACTCATATTGCTGGTACCAGATCTCAGCCTGCTGTTCGATGGCCGCGGCCTGGGCACGAGTCATGCCGCTAGCGAGAACCTTGGCGAGATCCTTGCTGCCCTGCTGGCCGCCGGCGCGCGCCAGCACAGCCCAGAAGTAGGCTCTGTTGGCATCCTTGGGCACTCCATGACCACCCCAGTAGAGCAGGCCCAACTTGTACTGGGCAGAAACGCTGCCATGCTCGGCAGCTGTGGTAAACCACCGGGCTGCTTCTCGCTCATCTGGTTTGATTGCTTGTTTTTCATCACCCTCGGCGTAGAGAAGGCCCAGAGTATTTTCGGCTGCGGCGTCGCCTCGCCCCGCTAACTGCCGGAGTTGTTCGAGGTTGGAGGAATCGACTGCGGGGCTGACTGGGGCCGATTTGGAAGCGTCCGCGGGTGCTCGCGACGAGGCAAGCACTGTGCGCTCGCCATTTTGCTCGCGGGCCTGCAACTTTTCCTGAATCCACGGCGCGAGAATAAAGCCGAGGGCAAAAAAAATGGTGATGGCGGTGCAGACTAGCAGATACAGATGAGCGCGAGGCAGGCGAATGCCACCGACCTTGTCCTCATCGGCGGATGCATCTCTGTTCTCTGTATTTTCTTCGGGGTCGTGCGCAAACAGAACGCTACCGGGCGGTGGAGTAAAAGGTTTGGGAGAAGGCGGGGGTGGAGGCAAGAGATCGTGCGCACGGGCAGCGCGATTGACCGCGGCAAGAATGGTCTCCGCAAAACGCTGCAACACAGCGCTGTCGTTCTCTCCAAACGCGTTGGGTTGTGCGGAAAAGACCTCGAGCAAGCCAATCACTCTTTCGCCCAATCGTATTGGAGCCGCGAGCATGGAGCGAATGCCAAGAGAGCGACAACTTTCGGGGTTCACACGTTCGTCGGTCTCGGCGTCATCGCAGCGCGACACTCTTCCCGTTCGCACGCATTCGCCGGAAAAACCTGAACCCACCTGCAAGGTTGCGCCCACGGGCGGGGCGCTCTGCCCGGCGCTGGCCCGGCAGGTCATTGTCCCGGAGATCATGGTCCCGGAGGTCGTGGTGCCGGCATCTTTTGCTGCAAGGGCAATGGCCGCACCGGAAGCCCGAAGCAGCGACTGCGACCGGGAAGCAACCAGGGAAAGAACCGCTTCAAGGTCGGCCCCAAGGGATTCAGCTTCTCTCTGCACCGCAGAGGCGGCCGTGAGCGTGTCGGTATAGTTCTGCCGGAGTACGGAGTTCTCCAGCGTGGTGGACGGGGGCGCAGCGGACGCGGCATTGGCAGCCGCAGCCATCGCATTGAGGAAGAGCCACTCCCGCAAGCGGTGCAGAGCGGAGTTGGTCAGAGATGGAAGGTCGAGGCCGACACGTCCGGTTGAGTCCGACCAAACCACGCGCGCAGTAGCGGGAATCTGTCCCCGCGCTTCCGCGAGATCCAAACACAATTCCACTTGTTGTCCGATTTTCATCGGGGTTGGGCACTGAACCGCCACGCCGATCTCGCTGATGTCGAGGATCTCGTAGAGATCGAGCATCTCGCTCTTGGAGGCGCCGCTGAAAATCGCATAGGCGGGCGCATGCACTTTCTGACGAACGCGACGACGGCGGTTGAGGGAAGCAGGTCGAGAAGCCTGAGCGATGGCCGACATGGGGGAACCCGGGTCGAAGTCCTGTTGGTACATATTACCCCGAGATTGTGGAAAAGTAAGTAAGAAGAAAAGAACTCGGAAGGGCAGGGGTGACCGGGGATCGCCCAAAAAGGCGAGAATCTATGCCAAACGCCGCAAAATACGGGCCTGATGGAGGCTGGAGATACGGGAGATGGCGGCGACCATCATGCTGGAAAGGAGCTGCATGGTGGCGACATCGCGCTCGTCAAACGCGCCTGGGGAGGATGACAGCACCTCGAACACACCCAGAGTCCGGCGATAGTAGCGCAGCGGAGACACCAGAATGGAGCGGACTCCCAAGCGGCGGCAACTGGCGAGATCGACGCGCGGGTTGCGCTCGGCGTCGTGGCACAGCATGACTTCGCCGGTGCGGACGGCCTCGGCGGAGATGCCGGCATCGGTCTGCAGGCGGACACCGAGGTCGGGAGCAGTGCGCCCGGCGCGGGCGCGACAGACGATCTCGTCGCCGGCGCGAAGGGCGATGGCTGCGCCGGTGGCGCCTGTGAGATGCTGGGCGCGCTCGGTGATGGCGCTGATGGCCGGTTCAAGATCCAGTTCCGCAGTGTGAATGTCGACTTCTTCTCCAGCATGTACGGCGCGGAAACCAGAAACGGGATGGGCGGCATTGGCTACGCGAAGCTGGCTGCGGAGGGCGATCGAGGGGACGCGAGCGTGATGGTCGGGCACATCTAGGACCTGAGGGTCAGGCACAGTGCGCAGCAAGTCACGGACAAGGCTGTCGAGTTCAGAATCGGTAATGAGATGAGCCGTCTGCTGGTGGCGAAGGGAGCCGCCAAGGACACGGGAGAGGCTGAGCAGCGAATGATTTCCGCAGGCCAGGCAATGTGGGCGGCTATTGGTACTGATCAGTTCGCACTGAACACAAAACGTAGCAGACTGAAGGGGAACGAAATTAACGTCCTTGAAGGTGGTGCCATAAACCGTCTTGCAAAACATGATTGCGGGTCCTCGCCAACTGCAAGAGAAGACTTAAGGTAGCTAGGGTCCGTGGGGTTAGGCAGTGGCCGCAGTGGTTCCTCATTGTGGAAAAGTCGGCAAGGAACGTGTGATTCGCGATCCCCGCGAGTGGGCCAGTTTTCAAGTGTGCAAGAATTTGCAACTACAGGCTAATTTGGGGTCGGATGCGTATCCGAAAGGGGCAGTTGTCGATATATTTTGCTGATTGCCGCGCTATTTTTCTCATCGAGCTATTGATTTAGGGGAAATGGGCAGGGTAGAATTACAACAGGTTCGAGGCAGCAGCCTTGAACGACTGGGGTGACGAATATGCAGTGGACAGCACCGGCTTTTGAAGAAGTTTGCTTGAATTGCGAAATTAATTCTTACGTCAGCGCGAAACTCTAACCGTCAGCCCTCCCTGTCCGTTCCTTGTTGTTAGATCGCGCAGCCATGCGCGTGCAATCCCGGGTTTATCCGCCTTAACGTGATACGTGCGTGTTGGTGCGGACCCTTCTAGCCAGCCTGAGCGGCAACAAACCCTTGATCATCCTGATCGCCGCGGGGAATGACCTGCACATTACCACTCTGAAGTGTACGGTCCAAGGCATCGGCGAGAGCGATCGGGAACGCCGACGTAAGGAGATTGATGTCAAGCTGCAGATCGCGCTGTGAGTAGAGGCGGTGCACAACCATGGCGCCGCGGCGGCGATTGGACGAGCTCACAAGATCGAGCGATAGGGACCAAATCGCCAGAGGCTCCAGAGAACTCCCTCTGGTCCTGCCCCAGCGAAAACCAACCTCTCCGCGCTTCGGCTGCGTGCCTGGCTCGGTTGCGCCAACGGGACGGGCTTCACCCGGAAAAAGTCTGAATCGAACATCAAACCCATCAAAGTCGTTGGAGCTGAAGGCCGCCTCCAGAATGCTTCGAATCTGTTCGTATTCGCGAGCCGCTTTGAGTTCCTCCGTGGCTCGGCGGATGGCTAGGTTGTTGATCACGATCTGGCGTTGTTCGAACGTGCGTTGGGCAACGCGACCGAGTTCACCCAACTCGAGATAGCCCAAGCGCTGTACGCCGATCCAGATGCCGATTCCGAGCACGACGAGAACCAGGCCCAGGGAACTGCCCGTCGGCCAAAGTAGAAACAGGCTGAGCAGGGCGAAGGCGGCGGAAACCGCATAAAGCACAATTACGACCTGACGATGAGTGAAGCCGTGCTGCAGGAGTTTGTGATGGATATGCTCACGGTCGGCAGTGAATACGGGGCGTCCGCTGATCAAGCGACGGAGGATGGAGAGCGACGTTTCCAGAATCGGCAGGCCGAAGGAAACAACGGGAATGGCAACGGCAACAATGGTTGGGGCCTTCTGCGCTCCGGCCAGAGCGAGCGCGCTCAAGAGGAAGCCGATGAAAAGACTGCCTGAATCTCCCAGGAAGATGGTCGCCGGATTGAAGTTATAGCGCAGGAAGCCGAGAATCGCGCCGGCCAGCGCAATGGTCATCACCGTGACCAGGGAGTATCCGTTCAACAGCGCGACCACAAAGGCCACCAGCGTGGAGAACAAGGCAGAACCAGCTGCCAGGCCGTCGAGACCATCGATGAGATTGAAGGCATTGGTGATGGCCAGGACCCACACAATGGTGAAGAGCAGCCCCACAAACCATGGCAGTTGATGCTCGCCGAACAGCACGGGTATGTTGAGAATACGGAGACCGCCCATGAACAACATGGTGGCGGCAAGAGCTTGGACCGCGAACTTGACGTAGGGGCCCACGCTGTAAAGATCGTCATAGACACCCAGCAAGAAAACGAGGGAGGCAGGCACCAGGATGGTCAGCAGAGTCTTCAGAGAAACGGCTGAATGCAGGTAGGGGATGTAAGAGGCCATGACCGCGGCCGCCACCATGCTCAGCGAGAAGGAAATGAAAATCGCCACGCCACCGAGGCGGGGCAGCGGGCTGGAGTGCAGGTGCCTGTCCTGAGAAGGGACAGCCACCCACCCGCGCCGGGAGGCAAAGTCCCGGACGTAACGAGTGAGGACGAATGAGAGCAGAAGCGACAGCAAGAAAATCGCAAAAAAACCTACCGTCAACGATCCCCCTTCGCCCCATCAATCACGAACGTCGGCGCGCCGCATCCTGATCCGACACTAAAGAATCGCAGCAGACAGTATCGCAGCAGACAATGCTGGCTGGTAGTGCGTTAACGGGTTCCGTCTACGTCCGTCTGCGTGTGAGTGTTATTGGGAATCTAGCAGCCTGAACGGGGGGTTTCAATTCCCTTCTGTGAAAAACCTGTGGAAAACGCGAACTAGCAAGACATCGGCGGCAACTCGGCGCGATTGGAGTGGGATGGTGTGCTAAACTTTTCTCGGTCTTTCTTCAACGGTCCTTCTTCCACCAGAGGCTTGTTAATGGAGTTCGGCAGATTTGGTCTCGTCCGTAGCCGCATCCTGTTCGCGTTCTGTCTCGTAATACTCTGCTTTTCGGACTTCGGGGCGTGGGCGCAGCAGGCGCCTTCAACCCCGCCTGTGGAAAGTACGGTGCCGGCACTGCCCGCGGCGCAACCGCTCTCTCAAGCTGCGGTGGGGACTGGCCGCAACAACGCACCGTCTGCGCAGGCCCCCCAGAGCGGCCCGGCGGCGGACTCTGTTGCCGTTACCCGGGAAAATTCGTCATCGCTGAGGCTGGGTGCAGGCGATTTGCTTGAAGTAGGCGTCTACAACGTGCCAGAGTTGGCCACCAAAGCAAGAGTGGGCAATTCAGGAGATGTTTACCTTCCGCTGATCGACTACGTGCACGTGGCCGATCTCACGCTGGAAGAGGCGCAGGCGTTGATCGAGAAGCGCCTCGAAGATGGGGGCTTTGTCCGCGGCCCCCACGTTACTATCTTCCTCGACGAATCTGCTTCCCAGGGGGTGACGATCCTCGGCGACGTAAGCAAACCTGGGATCTACCCAGCCATTGGGGACCGGAAGTTGTACGATCTGATCTCGGCGGCGGGAGGATTCACAGCTACAGCAGGACGAAAGGTAAGCATTATTCGGCAGCACAGTCAGTCCGCGCCGATCACTGTCAACCTGCCCAGAAATCTGGCTGACGATCTGCAGGACAATATCGAGATCCTGCCAGGAGACACCATCACGGTGCCGCGGGCGCCGATCATCTACGTCGTGGGGGATGTGGGCCGTCCTGCTGGATTGCTGGTGGACAACGGCAGCCTGACCGTGCTTCAGGCGCTTGCGCTGGCGGGGGGGACGAATCGCACCGCGAAGATGGGCGGAGTCCGGATCATCCGCAAGGGCCCGACGGGAATGACGGAAACGCGAGTTCCGCTGAAGAAGATGCTGGAGGCGAAGGCTCCCGACATAAATCTGCAGGCCGATGACATTCTTTTCGTACCGCTCAGCGGAGCCCGGGTAGCGGCCAGCACAGGCTTTAACGCGGCGGTCGCCGCAGCATCCGGCTTGGCGATCATCGCTGCGCACCCGTGAGCGGGGCACGCCGGAAGACCGTTTACGCCGCAAGTTCTGGGCTACAGCGTTCCGGCACCTTCAACAGGTGTTCGAGCACGCGAATGTATTTTTCCGCGGTTTGACGGCGGGAGAATTTTCGTATCATGTGTTCCCTGCCGTTCTGGCCCAGTTCGCGAACCATTTCCCGATTTGCTGCCAGGCAGCGAATGGCATCCACTAAAGCGACAGAATTTTCCGGCTCGATCACCAGCCCTCCCTGCGCTTCCTCCAGAATCGTGCGGGCTTGCCCATCTACACCGAGGATGACCGGACGCGCGCACGACATGAATTCCAGCATCTTGGTGGGGATGACGGTCTTGAACAGGTCGGTTTTCTTGAGCAAAACGAGGCATGCATCCGAGGCGCAGATGTACTCGGGAATTTTTTCGCGAGGTTGTTGAGCGACAAAACGCAGGTTGTTTAGACCACGCTCCCGCGCCAGCGCGACGATGCGCTCTTTATCGGCACCTTCTCCGAGCAGCAGAAAAGTAATCCGGGGATTCGTTTCCCGCAACTGAGTGGCGGCAGCGATGATTGTTTCCAGCCCATGCGCCATTCCCATCGTGCCGATGTAGGAAACGACAAACTTTCCCTCGACACCCAATTCCCTTCTCAGATCTGTGGCCGGTTGCGGAGCAAATAGTTCGGTCTCCACCCCGTTCTCGATCACCGAAATCTTTTCCCGGGGCACACGCCAGTGTTCCACCAGGTAATCTTCAAAAGCGGGCGTGACCACCACCACCCGATCCGAATGGCGGTACAAGAATCCGGCAATCTTCGCCAGACTCCGGTGCAACAGCGAGTTGCCGTCGCCCATGCCGACCGCGGCCAGCGATTCAGGCCAGAGGTCGCGCACCTCGAACACAAAGGGCACGCGCTTGCACCGGGCCAGCCACCAACCGGAGAGTCCGACCAGGAGCTGCGGAGACGTGGCAATCACAACGTCGGGCCGGGACAAGAACAGACCGGTACTTGCCGCCGATGCGCAAAACGAACTGTAGTTCAAGATTCGTTCGTGCGCTTTGCGGTTGGGAAAAGGAAGGAGCCAGGTGCGAACCACATTTACGCGGTCGGTTTGCTCATGCGCGACCAAGCGCCGGAACTTGTCGCGGTACTCGGGGGGCACGACGCCAGTAGGATGATTGGGAAAGCCGGTGAGCACGGTCACATCGTGCCCTGCGGCGGCCCAATGCCGCGACAACTCGGCTGCCCGCGCGGCTGGCGCTCCCATCTCCGGCGGAAAGTATTGCGAGACGTAAAGAATTTTCATTGAGCCTGATAGCAAAAGAGCTAGTAATAACAGAGTTTGAATGCGCTTTTGTAACACAAGGCGCGAGTTCGCTTGCTGCGGCTGCGGCCATAGCTTTCCCAGCGCTCCGCGACGCGCATGAACTTATCCTCGCAGGTCAAACGGTGCATCACGCGCAACTGCACGATGTGCAATTGATGATAAAAGGGACTGGCCACCATCGGCAGGCGTGTGCCCGATTGTTCGTAGAGAGACCAGAATCCAAGGTCGTAGCGATCGAGGTTATGCGCTAGAGTTCGCACGGCACGGGCAAAGAGTTCCTGTGCGGAAGAATCGCGGGTCGCCAGAAAATAATCGTAAACGCCCCAAGCTGCCCAGATGAAGCCGTTCAGGATGTGAGTGGGCGGCGAGACCAGGTATTCCTCGAACCAGACATCGCCCTGCTCATCGGTGAATGTGACTCCGCCTTCGGTGACGGGCTTGAAGAAGCTGGCCAAAGCTCGTTGCGCGGCGGCGAGGTAGCGCGAATTGCCGGCGTCTTTTTTGTTGCCCAGCAGATAAGCGCGCACGAGGACGGAAATCCCTTGTCCTTGCGCCAACGCGGAATACCATGGCGCCCGCAGCGTGTCGCGGTACTCCCAATCGAAGTTGTGATTCCAAACCGCGAGACCTTGCGGGTTTTGCTCCAGATGCAGCACGAGCCAATTCGCGACCCGCAAGAAGTTGTCGCGACGGGCCGCGCTTCCAGTGCGGCGCAAGAGGTTGTAGTTGCCTAATCCGTATTGCGCAATGGCGATGGGGTTGTATTGCCGGCCGATCTTGCCGCGGTAATCCAACTGGGGAATGCCGTTCGAGTCGTAGGCGCCCTGGTAGTCTGCTTTTTCGGCGAACAGCATGTAGTACTCGCCGAGTTCGCTGACATTTGCATTCAGGTTCTCTTCGGGAGTTTCGTGCCAAAACGTGAGATGGCTCTGACCACCAATCAGGTAGGCGCTAACAATGCGACGGTAATAACTGAGGCTCGGCAAAAGCGGCATGGGTCCCGGAAAGATTTCTCGAACTATATCACGAAGGTGAAAGCACAGTACTTGCGACTGTTTCCGGTTTGCCCGTGACCCGCTCCGAAATTGCGCACCCGCCTATGAACCCATACAGACCGGCGCTCCAAACAAAGTAAAATCTCCCAAATGGAACTCAAGGTGGTGTTCAGTGAAGATCCTGCGTTCGTTTTGAGCAGGGCCGGAGTTTTCCTATCCTCGCAACCGGTTCTCCACAATCTGGTTCTCTCCATCCTGCACGCTCGCGTTGCAACGGGCGCTCCGGGCCGCTATTGGATGGCAATTCAACGGGAAGACGTTGTTGGCGTTGTACTGCAGTCGCCCCTTACGTTCCCAGCGACGTTGACACCGATGGAACCGCCGGTAGCGACGGCCATGGCCGACGCGATTGCGGATGCGGGCACCCCTCTGCCAGGAGTCAACGGCGACGCGGCGACGGCGGCGATTTTCTCGGGCCAATGGACCGAGCGTTCCAAATCGGCAGCCACGCCTTTCCAGGGGAACCGCCTTTATGAACTTCTGGAGGCCAGAGAAGTTCCCGATATCGAAGGCACGTTACGGCAGGCAGGTCCGGAAGATCGCAGCTTGATGATTCTCTGGACCCGTGCTTTCCAGCATGAAATTGGTGAGTCTGCCGACGATACCGAACTGCGTGTGGATCGAGGGTTGGCGGCCGGACAACTGTGGTTGTGGCGTCGAAACGGAACAACGGTCTCGATGGCTGTTGCCCGCGAGCCGGTGGATGGAGTAGTCCGCCTGTCGGGCGTCTATACGCCCCCTGAAAAACGGAAGCATGGTTACGCAGCGGCGTGCGTTCACGCTCTTTCGAGACGGCTGCGTGACGCTGGATATCGCTGCATCCTCTACGCTGACCTGGCGAATCCCACATCAAATTCCATCTACCGGCGAACTGGATATCGAGCTGTCGCAGAAGCTCTCCGCTATCGCTTTGAGTGATGTGCAGGCGGAACGCGTCGCAGCTAAGCCGATAAGCGATGCATCGTCGGCAGCTCGGAAACTGACCCGCTACCGAATCGGCTCATGGCTGGACCGCATACAGGGACGTGACCATATCGTCCGATTCGACCGCTATGGTGGTAACCGCCAAGTACGGGGTGGCGTTCTCGCCGTCGGGCAGGAAGGCATTACCGTATTGGAAGAAGCGCATGGGCCAGCGATCTTTGTGCCAAGCGAGCATGGGACGCCAGTCCCTCCCGTCGCGGCCGCCGTAGATGCGCACAAAGCGATCTGTGTTCTTCGCGCTCGGCTCGACCATCGTGGAAAAGAAAACATCGCGCCCTACGTGGCATCCGTAGATGGACGAACTGCTCAGGGGAGCGAGCTGTGACAACCTTCCCTGGAGATCTATTCCTTGGCGATCGAGATGATAGATCGCATTCGCTTCCATTGGCGTGTCGGAAGAGAAGTAGAGGCCACTCTCCGTAGGCACGCAGGCGACTGCGCGCGCTTGCTGGTGGCCCTGCAAGACGATGTCGACCTGGCGAAAGTCATAAGAGGCGCGAATGATGCGGCACTCGTCGCCATAGTCGCCGGTGAGAAGCCATAGGCATTTCCCCCACGGATCGTGCACGATGTTGTGCACGTGGCGGATCGCACCCTTGGGGAAGGTGTAAGCGACGCCCCACGTCGTGCCTCCGTCAGTCGAAGCATAGATGTGAACTTCATCGCGGTAAGCGTTATCAAAATACTCTCCCCAGAAAACATTGCCGCCGGGAACTGCAGTAATGTGCAGCGGCCGCGTGCCGCGGGTAATTTTGTGAGTTACGTGGAACCGGCTATCGTTTGGGCGAAGCGTGATGATCGCGCCCGGAACCGCAGCGACCATATCGCTGGACGGCAGCACGGCCAGCGCGTGAAAACCGTCACGAACCAGGCGCGAGGTCAGGTTCGTGCGCGCCGTCCAGCGGCGCCAGTAGGAGGGATGGAACGACGCAACGGCTTCCCACGGCTGACCGTCGGAAGGAACTTGTCCAGGACAAATTCCGGTGCGCAAGAGTTCGTAGCCGCGCGAAGCGTATAGAGTGTCCTCGACCCAGGTGAGCGCTCGAAGGCGCTGGAATCGCGCGACACGCCGGAGACCCGCCGAAGGATGGACGGGATTGGCGGGGAGAGCACTCATCACGGGACTCGGTTCTCAGCCTTGGACTTCGCGACCAGAAACGGACCGATCGCCAGAACGTCCATGCGGGTGCGCTGAAAGCAGTCGATGGCTTCCTGTGGCGTGCAGACGATCGGCTCATTTTCATTAAAGCTGGTGTTCAGGATAACGGGAATACCCGTTTTGCGATGAAAGGCGGCGATCAGATCGTAGTACAGCGGATTCTCCTCGTGAGTCACGGTCTGCAGGCGTCCGGTATCGTCAACATGGTTGACGGCACACAGAAGTTTACGTTTTTCCGGCCGGATTTTGTAGACGTGCAGCATGAAGGGAGAAGGATGATCGTGCTCGAAATACTCGTGCTGGTAGTCGGCGAGAATGGAAGGAGCGAACGGACGAAACCACTCGCGGTGCTTGATGCGCGCATTGAGAATATCCTTCATGTTCGGCAAGCCGGGATGGGCCAGGATGGAGCGGTGGCCGAGAGCGCGCGGGCCCCACTCCATGCGTCCTTGAAACCAGCCGATGACATTGCCGGCGGCGATCTGCTCCGCGACCGCCTCGAGCAGGGGAGCGCGGTCGAGCTTGCGATAATCCAGACGCGCCTTTTTCAGTGACGATTCGATGCACGAGTCGGAGAACTCCGGGCCGAGATAGGAATTTTTCAATTCGTGGCGGCGGGGCTGCTGCAGAATCGAATGATAAGTGTGCAGCGCAGCGCCGATGGCCAGGCCTTCATCGCCTGCCGCGGGCTGGATGTAAGTGCTGCGGAATGGCGTACGGTCGAACAGCTTGCCGTTGGCAACGCTATTGAGTGCGCAACCTCCCGCCATAGCAAGTTCGTCGCACGGAACCTGCTGGTGAAGGTGATTGAGAAGATGAAAAAAGACTTCTTCAAAACGATGCTGCAATGCGAACGCCAGATCCATATCGCGCTGCGTGATTTCCGTATGCGGATGGCGAGGCTCCCCGAACAGCGCTTCCATGCGATCGGAAAAGTGGCGGGCGAGGCGGACGGTCCCATCGGGCAGGATCTGCATACCCGAATTGCTGCCCAAGGGCTTGAAATAACTTAGGTCTAGCTGGAACCCGGAATTCTTCGTACTGACGATCTTGCTGATCACATCGCAGTAAGAATCTTTTCCGTACGGTGCGAGGCCCATGACTTTGCCTTCGTCGCCGTACTTGGTATATCCGATGAATTCGCAGATCATGGTGTAAACGCTGCCCAGCGAATGCGGCAGGAATACACGGTCGAGCACCTCGATGTTGTTGCCTTCGCAGCGCGCCATCATGGTCGAGACGAAGTCTCCGGAACCGTCGTAGCTGAATCCGGCGGCTTTCTCCCACGGCGAACAGTAGTAGGCGCTGGCAATGTGCGCGATGTGGTGCTCAAGGTGGTGCTCTTGAAATCGAAGCTGCGCTGGATCGACTTCAAGTGCGTTCGCCAGCAGGGAGCGCAGGTCGCGCATTGACTCCTTGCGTTGGCGGAGGCGGATGAAGTTCAGAATCCTGGTTGGATTCGCAAGGGCATACTGGACTTTCTTCGCAAGGTTAGCGTCGCTATCCTGGCCTACAGCCACGTGGTCGATGTCGGAAATCTTTGCGCCCACAGCATCGAGACAGGCCTTCACTGCCAACGCGGGGAAACCGCCGAAGTGCTTGCGGCGATTGAGGCGCTCCTCGGCGATGGCGAAGGCTACTTCGCCGTCCTCTACGATCGCCGCAGAGGCGTCGGCATGAAACATGTTTAGGCCCAAGATAAGCATGAACTAAGGGTGGTTCGGATCGAGGTTCTTTCGGGTCATTCGTCCAAGCTGGATGTTTGAAGCGCTGCATCAATGAAGGCAGCGGTGTCGACAGCGAGCTGCTTCCCGATCGCCACGGACTCTTGAATGCGCAGCGTGGCGAGAGTGGAACAAATCAGCTCTTCGAACGGGATAGCAGCCCCCCGCCCTTGACGCACGGACTCCGCGAAAGCGGTCCACTCAGCGCGGTGTCCTTTATCCTGGCGCCAGCGGGAGTGGATCGTCTGCCTGGTTCCATCGCGCATCAGCTCGAGACGCCGAAAATCCTCCAAGACCGCGACCGCGCCGCCGCCGAAAACTTCGAGGCGCTCCTTGGAAAAAGCCCCGTCGCCATTCGCAAGATAACTGATGGTTCCTTGCGAGCCGCTGGCAAAACGAATCGAGATCAGTACGTTGTCGCCGCTGTAGCGGCGCGAATTTCTGAGGGCCCGCCCCTCGACCTCGGTGATGGGTGACGCCGCCAGGAACATCAACAGATCTACAAAGTGGCAGACCTCGCCCAAAATTCGCCCGCCACCCTGCTCGCGATCGTTCACCCAATGGTCAGGTGGAAGATTTCCCGCGTTCACGCGATAGTGCAATGCCAGCGGCTCGGAGATTGGAGCCAGAAACGATTTGATCCGTGCCGTCACGGGCGCGAAGCGGCGGTTATAACCAACCATAAGCGCCGCTCGTCGCGTGGAAGCCATTTCGAGATAACTGCGAACGATCGAGCGCAGTTCCTCTTCCGAGAGGCACAGCGGCTTCTCGCAGAACACGTGCTTCCCTTCCCTGAGCCCGGCGAGAACCTGGTTCGCGTGCAAATGATGGCGAGTCGCGATGACGAGCGTGTTGATGCCTGGGTCGTGGATGATCCGGGCTTCGTCCGTTGTGCAATAGCGGAAGCCGAACTTTCGCGCCGCATGGTGGGCGCGCGCGCCAGTAGCCGTGCAAACGCCGACTAGCGTGGCATTCTCCGCGGCCTTGAGCGCGGGCACAAGGGTGCCGGTTGCGAAGACTCCGGCACCGAGCAAGCCTACAGAAATGTCTTTTGCGGAGACTTCAGACAAGGGCACGGCGGCAGCGGACTCCGGCACCAACTCAAGCGTCCGCGTTTCATTGCCCGTGCCTGAGTATTGAATCAAGACTCCGAGAAAGGGCTGGCCGGACTTTCCGGTAATTTGTTCATAGGCGTCTCGCGCACGCTCGATGGGAAAACGATGGGTAATGAGCGGACCGACATTTACCTTCTTTTCTGCCAGAAACTGCAGGAAGGCTTCCATGTTGCGCGTTTCAGTCCAGCGTACGTAGCCGATGGGGTAGTCGCGGCCTTTTTGCTCATACGCCGCGTCATAGCGGCCGGGTCCGTAAGAACGCGAAATGCGGAAGTCGAGTTCTTTTTCGTAATACGCCCTGCGCTCAATATCGATGCCGACTGTGCCTACTGCTACGACGATGGCGCGCTCGCGGGCGATAGTGCCTGCGAGGTTCACGGGCTCGCTGCTGGGAGTTTCCGCAGTGATGAGAACCGCGTCGACGCCGCCGCCCCGCGATTGATCGACGCAAAGGCCGCGAAATTCCGAAGCAGAGACCGCGACTGCGTCTGCGCCGAGATGGGTAGCGAGTTCCGCGCGCGACTGGTCGATGTCCATTCCGAGAACGCGACAGCCCGCGGCTTTCAGCAGCTGAACGGTGAGGTGGCCGAGCAGGCCCAGACCGATGACGGCGACCAGGTCGCCGAGTTTTACCTCCGCAGTCCGAATGCCGTGCAAGGCTACGGCTCCCAAGGTGGCGAAAGCGGCCTCGCCAAAGGGAACGTCCTCTACCGGATTTCGGGCAGGGATACGCCCCACAAGCAAGCGCGGAACACATGCGACCTCGGCGTGCACGGCGAATCCCGCGCCGGCGCAGGCGACGCGGTCGCCGGGCTGGAGATCCGTGACTCCATCACCAACCGCGATGATCGTTCCTGCACTGCTGTAACCCGGGACCTGCGGCTGGTCGAGCCGGCTGCGGACGGCCTGCCATGCCGAGAAAAGTCCTTCGCGCTGCACTTTGGTGACGACCTCCCGCACGAGATCGGGCCGGGATTTCGCCTTCTGCAACAAACTCTTGGCGGCAAACTCGATGGAAGCGCGCTCGGTGCCCGCAGACACGAGCGAAGCCGCAATACGCACCAGCACGCAATTAGGCAGCAACTGGGGGGCCGGCACCTCGGCAACGCTGATCTCTCCGGTGCGCGCGTGTTGGAAAACCTGCTTCACGGTGTGAGTTATGCCCCGGCGTGTACTAGTCCTGGTCGCGCCGCAATGCTTGCTTGTTCAACTCGTCGATCTTGAATTCGTAGATTTTGGCTTTGATGTGAAAAAACTGTATGCCTTGCAAGGTGCAATAGATCAGTCCCGGAACGCCGTCGAGAAGTCCCAGGCGAAAAATGTACTTGTAGAAAAAGAAGAGAAACGGCGAGCCCGGAATTGCGAAGAGCTTCTTGCGCAGCCAGCGGTGGCGTTGGGCCTGCGATCCGAAGAGCGAGGGAGGCAGTTCCCGGGAGCTGGCTTCGCCCGCGAGCCATACTCTCGCATCCCAGTTGGAATACTCATCGTGCTTGCGGATGTAGTGGGAAAGAGACTCGACGTTGTGATGGAGCAAGGGGTGTCGGAGTTTTGACGTCTTGCCTTCTACCACGATATGTTCGTGGACTTCCATATCGGCCATGGAGGCGTCTTGATCCCGCAAGCGGCACTCATAGCGGCCTTTACCGCGGCGGAACAACGAGAGCTTGTCGAAACTGGCGCCGCTGTGGCGGAGTTCGCGACCGAGAAAATACATACGGAGGGCGATGTAGTAACCGTCGAACTTCGGATTCTGGGTTGCGTCCAGGATTTCGCGCGCCAACTCCTGAGTCAGCGCTTCATCCGCATCCAACAGGAAGATCCAGTCGTGGGACAGAGGCAGCGATTGTATCGCCCATTGGCGTTTCTTGGGCCATCCACCCTGGTAGTGGAACTGCACGACGTGCGCGCCATAAGATTCCGCGATCTGAGCCGTGGCATCCGTGCTTTGCGAGTCGATGACGTAGACCTCGCCCACATCGCGGAGCGATTCGAGGCAACGCGGCAGATTGCGGGCTTCGTTGCGGGCGGCAACAATTGCAGTCACCGGGAGGAGCGGCGAAGAGCGCTCGTTCCGCATCTGCATTGGCTCTTCCAGCTTTTGCATCGGGGTGGAAAGACTCTCAACATATTACCTGACTGGCGCTTCCAGAGCATAATTGCGGAGCATAAAGACTGGGGAAGGGCTGGCTGATGAAGCTCCGCAAAAACCCTCCGCAGATTCAATCGCGCAGGGCGCAAAAGGCCAGCAACGACCCTCCAAGTTCCCGGCGCTGCAGCCAATGAGGAATGGGACTGCCAAAAGGAATGACGTTGCGGGTGGCGAAACCATGCTCCTTCAACAACGCGCGAAAGTCCGCCGCCGCGTACTCGTTGTGCGAATAGTCGAGAAACGTGCACCATCTTTGCCGGAGGAGTCGCCCTAACCGATGCGTCCGCACCTGGGCCCTCCGGACTAGTGAATTGCGGTTTGCCACCGAGACAACCAGCAGGCCGCCCGGTCGCAACGCTCGCGCAAACTCCGCCAGACAAATCGCCGGGTCGGGAACGTACTCCAGAACACTCGAACAAAGAATTCCGTCCAACGATTGATCGGCGACTGGAAGATGGGCGATCGTGGCGATGTGCTCGAAGCGCAGCTGCCGATGTTGCGCGTCTGGCTTCGCAATATCCTGGCTCGCAAGCTCGCGGGCCATGGCAATCATTTCTTCGGCGGCGTCGACTCCGAGCACGCGTGCGCCAGCCTCGACCAGATGGCGAGCCATAGTCCCTGATCCGCAACCCGCATCCAGCCAGTCCTGACCGTGCAAGTCGTGGCCCGCCAGGCATTCCTCAAAGGCCTGTAGCCGAGCCCGGAAGGCCGGCTTTCTGTAGCGCTGCTCCCAGCCGACGGCTAATTCGCGGTGATAGGCGACGGCGTCTTTCGCCGCGTGTTCTGGCTCCGTTCGCAATCCTGGCTTGGTTTCACGCTCCAAGCCTCTCCTCGCACAGACCGAATCTCGCGCGAAATGAAGTCACGGCCGCCACTACGCGCCCTTGCTCGGCCTCGGTCAAGTCATTGTAAAAGGGCAATCGCAAGAGGCGGACACTCACATCCTCGGTCACGGAACAACGGGTCTCACGAGCCGCCCATTTCCGCCCCATTTCCGACGAATGCAGCGGGACATAGTGAAATACGCTGAGGATCCCTTGCGCCTTGAGATGAGAGATCAGCGACTGCCGGAACTGGAACGACGGCAGGACCATATAGAACATGTGATAGGCCTGCTCACACTCGGCAGGCACCACGGGCAGGCGCACGTCATTTTCAACCGCCCAATCCTCGAGATGCTGCCAGTACCGATCCCAGATTCGCCGGCGCTTCTTCTGGATTTCCTGCCGGGCCTCGAGCTGCGCAAACAAGAAAGCAGCGAGGAGATCGGACGGCAGGTAGCTCGACCCGACATCAACCCAGCTGTATTTATCAACTTCGCCGCGGAAGAACCGGCTTCGGTTCGTGCCCTTTTCCCGGACAATCAGTGCGCGCTCCACAAGCTCCGGATCGTTCACCAGCAGCGCGCCACCTTCTCCACAGGTCACGTTCTTGGTTTCGTGAAAGCTTTGCGTGGCCAAGCATCCGAACGTACCCGTGTACTTTCCCCGATAGCGCGCGAAGAGGCCGTGAGCATTGTCTTCCACCACCGCAATTCCGTGGCGCGCGGCGATCGCGCAGATCGTACCCATTTCGCAGGCCACTCCCGCATAGTGCACCGGCACGATCGCTTTCGTCCGCGAGGTAATCAGCGGTTCGAGCCGGGCCTCATCCAGGTTCATCGTGTCAGGACGGATGTCGGCAAAAACGAGTCGAGCACCGCGCAGCACAAATGCATTTGCCGTCGAAACGAATGTGAAGGAAGGCACAATCACTTCGTCGCCAGGACTGCAATCAAGAAGGATGGCAGCCATTTCCAACGCATGGGTGCAAGAGGTCGTCAGCAGTACCTTGGGTACCTGGAGTTCCTGCTCGAGCAACTCGTGGCAGCGTCGCGTGAAGGAGCCATCGCCAGACGCATAACCATTTGCAATCGCTTCCGCGATGTACCTGTATTCGTTGCCTGCGAGACAGGGTCGATTAAACGGGATCGAGTTGCTCACGATGGGTATGGGCATCAATGATGATCCCACTGGGAGCGGTCCTGAGCAACCGCCCGGATTGAGTCTCGAATCGTAAACTGGGGCCGGTAGCCCAGGTCCCGGCAGGCTTTGGACACTGAGACGTCCCACACGGTCCCTTCCTCAGGGTCAGGCTTTCCGACAAAGTCAACACTGGCGGAAGAACCCAGCTCGCTGATACAGGTTTGCGCGAGTTCATAATTGCTGATGCTGTCCATGGCCGCTATATTGTAAATGCCGGATGCGTGTTTTGTTAGGCAAGCTTCCACCGCGACGGCCACGTCGCGGACATCGACGTAGTTCTGCCTCCGGCTTCCGCGCCCGAGGATCTGCAGGGGCTCGCCGGCCACAGCTCTTCTCACGAATACGGCAAGTATGCGGTTCTCGGGCGTTCCCGGACCGGAAGGTGATGTAAGCCTGAGGCTCGCCGCGCGGCGGCCGTTATCTTCAGCCAGACGCATCAGACACTCGCCATAGAGCTTGGAAGCGTGGTAAGCGGTCGACGGTTGAGTTGGATGATCCTCAGTAATAGGGTGCTGGACCGGGGAGCCGATGACCGGAACGCTGGACATATAAACCAACTGAGGTGTACCCCAGGTCTCCGCCAGCTTTGTGATTTGCTGCGTTCCCAGGCAATTGGTGAGTGAGATCGAGGGATCGTAGTTGTCGTGTGACAAGGAGGCGGCTGCGTGCACGATTGCTTCGCAAGGCCGCAGAGCTCTGATGATTCGGTCGAAGGCGTCTTCCGCCCCCAGGCACACTTCGACGTGTTCGAACAACCCTGGTACTGAGCGGAAGCGCCGGCTTGCGCCCGCCACCTGGTGGCCGTGGTCGGCGAGGAAGGCGGCGATCGCCCGCCCAACCTGACCGGTGGCTCCGGTGAGGAATACTCTCATTTCTCCATCCCGTAATCTTCGATGATCGGTTTGAAGGATTTCGGCTGGTCCAACTTCCCAAACTCGTCTAATCGCGTCTTGGCTTCCTCACTCACATACACCTCATTCCAGTAGCGCAGTGCTGCGCCCTTTGTAATCACAGGGAGGTCCACCGCCGGTTCGCCCAATGCATAATGACGCAGAGTTGCTTCCACATCATTGAAGCCCATCCTGGCTCGAATCGGTGTAGTTCCAGAAAAGCGAACATTGATCTCAAAGCACACCGCTCGACCCCCATGGAGGCGCATCTGAATATTGCAGGGCCCCATGGGTCTCAACGTTTCCGCAATCCGAATCGCCTCTTCGCGTACCTCGGGGAAGTATCCGGCTTCCGCCCGATAAGTTGTACCGTCGAAAAGATCTCGCCGCATCACCAAAGCTCCTCTGACTCTCGACTCACGGTCACTAAAGCAGCCAACGGTATATTCCTGATGAGGATCCCCCAGGTACTCCTGGAGGATGTAAGCTTTCCTCGCGGTTGCCGATTGCAGTTCTTCGTCACTGTTCACTTGGAACACACCGTGCGCACCCTTACCGCGCCGAGGCTTCGCGATCAGCGGATAGCCGCAGGCACGCAGCAACGCCTCCACGCCCTCCGAATCCGCGGAGTCCGCAGTCTTCGGATAGGCGAACCCGTTATCCTTTAGCCATTGAGATGTGAGCAATTTGTCATTGCCTACGGCGAGGCACTTTGCCGAGCTTACAATACAGAGAGCCTGTGTCTCAGTGTGAATCTTTTCGCCTTCGTCAGCGAGGACCGTCAACACCGGCTCAACCCCGGACAGGATGGCGTGAACTTGCTCTGCGCGGCACAGGCGAATCACCCAATCCGTGAAAGCCGGATCGTTGGCAGGCGGCGAGATATATGCCTTGTCGACCGTGTAAAGCCCGAATGAAAGCGAGTTGATGCAGGCGCCTATCACCCGGCACGAAAGTTTGCTGATAGCTAGCGCTTTCAGGATACCTTGGCTGACGTTTCCTCCCACGCCCAATACCAGCACGTTCAGTTCTTGCAGCATTTAGACTCCGGAAAAATAGGTCCCTGGTTGACGAAGCAGCAACAGATAAAGTAGACGGACAATTCAGCGGATCGCGCCGGATCCCGATGACCTTCCAATAAACACCTCCCAGCCACCTACGAAGGGATACCGACTTCCTAGTACTCGCCAGGGCCACTTCATCAAATATGCAGCCAACGTGCGCAAAACATGTTTCCGCAACCCAGTTTCGACGATGGATGGCTGCGACCAGATCACCGAGTAGTGCTGAAACTCAGCCGGGAGAAAACTCAGAATGTTCGACCAATACGCCTCCCCCATATCGTGCACATGTGCGGGATAGGTGAAATCAACTGTCAAGCCCACGCGCTGCAGTATCCGGAACAGCGAAGCGACACAGGGAGTTCGCGCGTAAAACAGACCACCCGGCCGCACCGCCGATAGCAACCGGGTAAAGTCCGCCTGCGGATGTGGGATGTGTTCCAGAATTCCGCTAGCCAGGACAAGATCGCAGTCCCTTGCATCGGCAGGATCGAGTTTTTCGCGGCATACCAGGGAAATACCTCGTCCAGTGGTACGGCTTGGACCGGCATTGTAGTCCACCAAAATAACATCAACGTGCGATGCGCGATCGCTCAACAAAAGCTGCGCAAGAGCCAACGACAGATTCCCGTCACCTCCGCCGAAATCGAGGATCTTCAGGTTCTGGCCCTGTAGTTGTGCACTGCCTTTCGTTAAGAGATGTCTGGCGAATCGCTGCGGGTCGTGGAAAGTGACTTTGTCAGAATCCTGGAAAATACCCGCCTCATAATACCGGCTGTAATAAGCACGAAGAGCCTCTTCGGTGGGCAGGCGTGATGCGGAACAGCCATTGCAATTCGGACATGCCAGCAAAAACACGTCGGGGCCGGATTGCACCCGAAGAACCGGCGAACGTTCGCCACCATAAGAGCACAACGGACAAACAGGCTCGGGCGGCATGAGACAGTCTTCTTTCAGATGCATTCCCGAATGGAATGCTGTGGCCCTCATTGCTCACCCTGAATAGAGCCCTTCATCAAGAAACCTTACCCGTACTGCTTAAACGAGCGATTTTCCTTTTCTTGACCAACGTCCTCGGTCATCGGGTCGACACGTGCCACATAAGGAGGCTTCTGCATGCTGCGAAAGTGCATCCGCGCCAAATACTCCCCGATAATGCCTAGCGCAAAAAGTTGCGCCCCTGAAAAGAGGGCGATGATCGAGGCAAGGAATGGAAACCCTGGCACACTGCCCCCGTGCACAAAGTACCGGCCGACGACATAAAACAGAACCCCGACTCCAAACAGAGTGAATACAAGGCCAACCAGACTGGCTAACTGCAAAGGCAGCGTGGTGAACCCGGTCATCATGTTCACCGCATGGGTAAGCAGCTTCCGAAAATTGTAGCCGGAAGCTCCCTGTTTGCGCCGGTCGTGATGCACCTGCGTCGCCGCAAACCGGCTTGTGCCCCACGTCAGCAGCACGTCGATGGATACGAAGGATCCTGCATAGTGCTCAAATGCGGTCGCCACTTCGGCCCGAAAAGCACGAAATGCACAGACCTGCCGCGCGATATCTGCCCCCATGACGGTCTGAAGGGCCAACTTGGTCACAAGAGAGGCCATGTCGCGCCCTAGACCGTGTTGCTCGTGCTCCGGCGTGCCGTAGACAACGTCGTGGCCTTGCGCGAGCAAGGCCAGCAGCTTCGGGATCTCTTCCGGAGGATGCTGCAGATCGTCGTCCATGGTAACGATGACGCCGTACTGAGCCGCCCGAATTCCGCACAGCAGGGCATTGTGCTGGCCGTAATTGCGCATCAGGTTGATGGCATGAATCCAGGGATAACGCTGCGCGAGTTGACAGATTACGCCCCAGCTGCCGTCGGGACTGCTGTCGTTTATCAGTACAAGCTCGTAGCTGGAAGCGATCGCCGGAAGAGTGCCCTCTAAACGGCGCACCAGTTCCGGCAAGATGGCTTCGCTGCGGTAGACGGGCACGACCACGGAAAGTCCGGCCAGCGGGCGTAGGGCATCGGAGTTCGCGTGCGTAATGTGCGGGTCTGTGCTCATCGTCGTTTAGTTTATCCGCGCGCCACCGTGGTAATCCCGACGACGATGACGATCAGTCCCAGCAATTTTTGCACCGACATTTTTTCGTGCAGAAAGTAAAAGGCTCCAACCGTGATGAAAAAGTAGGTGAGGCTCACGAAGAGGGGATAACAGGTAGAAAGCTTCTGGGTGGCGAGAATGCGGAACCACATCAGGGACGAGAACCCCGCAAGCAGTATTCCGGCCACTGCGGCGGGTTGGCGAAGCATGTGAAACAATGCCGCCATCGACGGAGCGAATCCGCCCGCCGCCTCGATTCCATGCTTGATCAACAGATTCGCCACGGACATGCACACGGCCGTGATCAGCAGAAGTGCGAAGCCCGCCAAGGTCACCTAATCGTCTCCAATTTCGTAAAATTTCTGGTTCAACCTCGGTTTGCAAGGGCCAATCGAGGCGTCCCGTAAGTTTATTCGCGGGCGGTGCAAAAGGCCAGTAAGCGACATCCGAATCCCCTCAGACTCTCGGGCCAGGTCTTGCGTATGCGGTTGACCCAGGCGGACTGCTTATCCGAAGCTGCATTCTTGTGCAAGCTGGTTTCTGCTATCGTTTCCCGATCTACAGAAAACGCACTGCTCACGGTAGCGAAGGACGCGATGCGTCGAGCGACCCCTGGGCCAACACAAGAAGAGCGGTACAAAAGGCGTGTGCACGACGCCGGGAGCGCTCATGTTTCACCAACGACCAGCACGATATGGAAGCTTTCGCTTTACGTCATCAACCTTGTTGCTAGGGTTTTTGATCCTTGTCTGGGCAAAGAGCCCTGCGATCGCATTTGGCCAAGCAAGCGGCGGACCGGGCAATGTGCCGGCCAGCATGCAGTCGGTCAAATATGCTTCGGACTACAATTGGCAGCAGTCTTCGACCTCGCCACCTGCGCTGGCCGCCGGCGCGAATACGATCAGGCTCGCTCCCTGCCCGCGCGGATTTATGGTGAACACCGCGCCCATCGCGGCACAGTACACCCCAACGCACTACGTCTACATCGCCGGCGCGGGCGCCCCGGAGACCGCTAAGATTACGCGGGTCTCTGGCTATGCGGGCGATCCTGCCTGTCAGTTCAGCGTCACTCTGGCGAACGCCCACGGAGCCGGATACACCGTAGGCAGTGCTTCGGGCGGGATCAAGGAGGCGTCCGAGGCGGCGCGTTCGCGAACGGGTTGGGCATTTCAGGGCGGCCAGGTCATCATTGACGCAGCCGGAAGCCCTTACAAGATCTACGCGCCGCTGCACTTTGAGGCTTCGTATCAGACCATTCGGCAGGCGGGTGGAAGGCTGGAATGCTATGTTGCCGATGATGATTGCGTTGTGGTGGGCCGGCGCGACTCCCAGATCACCACGCAGAATGTAGTTTTAGACGATTTGATGTTCCACGCGGCCAACGGCAACACCACCAACTTTGCCCGGGACGCGATTCACGTCAACGCGCAAAGCACCGTCATTCGCAATCCCAAGTTCGACTACTCCGGACGATCTGCCAACGGCAGTCCGATCGGAAGTTTCAATTCCTACGTGAGCGTGTGTGACGATGAGTCTTTTACGCTGGACGGGCTGGACGTGTTCGACGGAAAGGGCCTGCGTGGGGATCGCCGCGGGCAAGCGGTGTACGCCCTGCCGGAAGGCCACACCCGCAACGCCAATAACTGCTACGCGGTGGGTTGGCTTCAGCACATCAACGGCAGCATGCAATGCGCAGGGAACGTTATCACTTGGCTTA
>Ga0210404_10000113_pt1 | contig 55847 bp, 42 predicted proteins | sample IncBWH28MmetaG_FD_155455 | JGI IMG/M metagenome (GOLD analysis project Ga0210404, IMG submission 155455) | Forest soil microbial communities from Barre Woods Harvard Forest LTER site, Petersham, Massachusetts, United States - Inc-BW-H-28-M | ecosystem: Environmental > Terrestrial > Soil >... | reverse complement strand
AATGATCGTCCGGGGGGCATACATGTCTTGCTGGACGGGATTCCCAGAATGCATGACGCACAGGGTGTAGACAAACTGCACTCAGCTCTTCTGAAGAATCTCCGGAAGCTGCAAGAGGGGGACTTCAAGGCTGTAGAAGCGCAGTTCGAGCGCGCGTCCGCCGCTGGTGCGCCGATTAACAATGAGTACGCTCTGCTTTGGGTTCTGTGGGGCGAAACGGGGCCGGTGAATGCAGATGCCGTCAGACAGAAACAGTACGTCACCAACGCGCTCGCCCTTCACGCCACGGATGCGGAGGTACAAGCAGAAGCCTATGCTCTTCGGGCAGCCATCGATCTCCCCGGGAACCTGGACGTTGCCGACAAGTTCCTAACGCTTGCTGAAGAACTGCCCACGGAGAAATTGGAAGTCAACACGCTCGGTTGGCTTGCGCGACTGCGCGGGATCTACTTCCTCGATCGTAAGAATTATGCGGCAGCCTCGGAATGGGCGGATAAGGCGCACACAATTGATGCGAGTTCGGAGAGCGATCTGCTCAGCGCCCAAGTGGCAAATAGTTGGGCGAAGAGCTTGCGTGACGTGAACCCTAAAGATGAACGGGCAACCAGATTGTTCACACAGGCCCGAGACCTGACTCGGCCGCTGGTGGGCAACCGTTACGAGGGGGCGGATTCTGCATTTCACACGGCCAATCACGGTCTCGGTCTGGATCAAGATTCAGAGAAACTCTTCAAGACGATCGTGGACAAAAAACCAAAAGATTTTTCAGCCATTTTAAGCCTCGCCTTCGTGTGCAACGAATATCTCTTCGATACGGCGTGCAGCTATTCCCAAACCAAGAGGCTCCTCAGCCTCGACTTGAGCGCACTGTCCCCATCCGACAGAGCCGCCATGAAAGTGAATGCCGCAGAGGCTGCCGTGCTGCAGGGCGAGTATCAGCATGCCAGCGCCTGGCTGGACGATGCACTCCCGGATCTTAGCGGGGACGACTACCGGGCCATCGTTGACTTTTACAAATTTTGGATAGCACTTGCAAGTAGCCAAGCTGTAGCAAGATATGATTTCGATCACCTGCGGCAATCGCTGACGGCTTATGCCGAGTCGCAGAGAAAGCCCGATGCTCAGCCGTCTGGGTGGAGCTTTCAGGGGGCGCGACATGCGCTTGCCCAGAGCGCACTTTCCCCGCAGAAACAGAAACTGCTGAGTGACGTCATTACCGTACTTGAGGATCCAACCAAGAATGAGGCTGCGCTCCAGCTGCCGTCGAAAATGTAGAGCGCCGAGGCTGCCGGCTTTTAGCGGACAGGAGTGTCCGCTATACACGAGCGCATGCCACCGCGCTTCTCGCGTGTTAGAATTTCCGCAAGCGGCTTCCTTACGAGAGCTCAGGTTCTAAGAGACCACGTTGATTGAACTGGCACCTTCGATTCTTTCGGCGGACTTTGCCCGTCTTGGTGAGCAGGTGCGCGCCGCGGGCGAAGGTGGCGGGAGTGTCATCCATGTGGATATTATGGATGGGCACTTTGTCCCGAACCTTACGATAGGTCCGCCGGTGGTGAAGTCGCTACGCAAGGTGACCAACCTGCCACTCGACTGCCACCTGATGATCGAGAATCCTGACGAGTTCATTCCGGCGTTTGCCGATGCGGGGGCGGATTGGATCTCGGTTCACCAGGAAGCTTGCCGGCACTTGAACCGCACGCTGCATCTCACCAAGAGCCACGATTGTCTGGCTGGCGTGGTGATTAATCCGGCGACGCCGGTGGATGCGCTGGCCGAGGTGCTCGACATTGTGGACTATGTGCTGGTGATGTCGGTGAATCCGGGGTTTGGGGCGCAGAAGTTTATACCGGCTACCCTGCACAAAATGCGGCAATTAACTGAGATCCGCAGCCAACGCCGGCTAGCCTTCCGCATCGAAGTAGATGGCGGCGTGGGGCTCGACACCGTCGGCGATGTGGTGCGGGCGGGCGCGGAAATTCTGGTGGCGGGCAACGCCGTGTTCGGTGCTGGTGATCCAAGGAAGAATGCAGAAGCGCTGCTGAAAGCGGCGACGGAAGCGGCGCTGCTGAAAGTGTAGTTGCTGCGGCATGGAGAAAGCCGCGCTTCGCGCGGCGGACAGGCGAGGGCGGCTGTCCCCACAGAAACTTTCGAGGTCTTATGTCACGTCGTAGTTCACTTATTCCGGTGCTGGGTATGTTGCTGGCGATCACGGTCGCCTGCACAAACAAGAAGTCCGTCAATCCGCTGGCCAATGTGGGGTCGAAGCAGCCCGATAAGGTGTTGTTCGACCGGGCCATGGACGCGATGAAGCACAACCGCTTCGACGTAGCGCGCATGACGCTGCAGACCTTGATCAACACCTATCCGGACTCGGAATTCATCGCCCGGGCTAAGCTGGCGGTGGGTGATTCCTGGTATGCGGAGGGTGGGACGGCGTCGCTGGCGCAGGCCGAACAGGAATATCGCGATTTCGAGACCTTCTTCCCCAACATGCCGGAAGCGGCCGAAGCGCAGTTGAAAATCGCCAACATCCAATACCAGCAGATGGAGAAGTCGGACCGTGACTATACCCACGCCAAGCGGGCAGAAGATGAATATCGCAACCTGATCATGCAGTACCCGGATAACCCGAAACTGGTGAAAGAAGGCAAGCGGCGGCTGCTGGAAGTGCAGGAAGTGTTGGCCGACCGGGAGTTTGGGATTGGAAGGTTCTACTACCTGCGGCAGTCGTATCCGGCATCGATCGCGCGGCTGCAGTCGCTGGTGGAAAAATATCCGTTGTACAGCCGAGCCGATGAGGCCCTGTTTCTGTTGGGTCAGAACTATGAGGGGGAGATCGCCCAAGTGCGGTCGAGACCGGTTTGCACTGCATTTAACGTGCCCCCAGGCTGCGCCGGGAGGGAAACGGACAAGGCCAGAATGATTGGGGAACTAACCAAGGAGGCTGCCGCGGCATATTCGCAGCTCGTTACGCGGTACCCGGTAATGCTGCGCGGGGACGACGCGAAGAAGCGGCTGGCGGCGCTGCATCAGCCGGTCCCGCGCCCGACTAAGGCGGCAGTGGCGCAGAACCGGGCGGAGGAAGAAAGCCGCCAGGAAGCCACCACGATTGACCGGTTAATGGGCGTGGTGAAAAAAGGGCCTGACGTAGCGCAGGCGTCTAAGGTGGGAGATCCGACGCTGGTCGACCCAACACCGGTCTCGGCCAACCAAGTGGCCGGAGAAACCATGCGCAAGGCGATGGGACTTCCTGCCGGTGAACATGGTCTGAGCGTAGAAACAGTGAAGGGCGGCGCTCCCGGGCCGAACGAGCCCGCACCACGGTCGGATGCGGCTCCGGCGCCGGCGAGTGGGGATCCTTTTGCCCGGTCGAACAAGCCTGCGGATCCGAACGAACTCAAGCCGACGGCGCCCGATGCCAATGAGTTGAAACCCAGCGGACCTCCGGATCCGAATGAGTTGAAGCCCACTGCGGTGAGTCAAAGTGCGGCCTCGGCCGAGGCGGCGGTGCCGCCTCCGGTGCAGGTCAATGAGATTCAGCAGGCACAGGCGCCTTCTGGCAGTGGGGCCGTTGCCAGTTCCAGTGCCTCCTCCAGCCTGGCTAGCGACGAAGATGTTTCCAGCAGCAAGAAGAAGAAAAAGAAGGGATTGAAAAAGATCATCTCGTTCTGAAGTGCGAGAATGAAAGCTCCTCACTTCGTGGCCGACGAACGGAGCATTCCCGAGCTGTAAGTCAGATCCAAGTCTCTTTCGATCTGCCGAACCTTGGCCGGATTCGCGGGTCGCCCACCCGGGAACGCGATAGATGCTGACCACTAGTAACCAGGTAACATCCCGTCCGATCATTGACTTACATCGACGGTCAGGTTACCTTCGCGTTATCTCCCCTCATCAGAGGAATTTCCTTGGCCCGGAAGATACTGCTCGCCGACGACAGCGTGACCGCCCAAAACATGGGGCGCAAAATCCTCGCGGACGCGGGCTATGAGGTGATTGCCGTCAACAACGGCTCCGCCGCGCTGAAGAAGATCGCGGAGCTGAAACCCGACCTCGTCATCCTGGACGTTTACATGCCCGGCTACAGCGGGCTGGAGGTGTGCCAGCGCCTCAAGGAATCGCAGGAGACGGCACGGATTCCGGTGTTGCTGAGCGTAGGCAAGCTGGAACCTTTCAAGCCGGAAGAAGCCCAACGGGTGCGGGCGGACGGCTTCATCGTCAAGCCCTTTGAAGCCAGTGAGTTGCTGAGCGCTCTGTCGAAACTGGAAGACAAGGTGGTGCCCCGCTCCGAACCCTCCAAGCCGGGGCGCTTTGCGCGGGCGATGGCGGCGGCGGAAGAATCTGGCCGCGGCAGCCGGAACAACGAAGGCGCGAAAGATAAAGATGAGGGCGGATGGAAGAGCCGGATTGGGTTCCCCAAGCAGAAGCTGGAGCCCGAGGAGAAGGTCGCGGACGAAGCTCCGATCTATAACCCCTTGAACAGGGATCTCCGTACGGTGGTCGACAAGGCCGCCCCGGAGCCAGAGCACGAGAAAAAGAAGAAAGAGAAGGAAGCGAAGCGGCAACATGCCGGAGAAGCGGCGGAAACAAGCGTAGATTTGGCGGCTTTGGCGCCAGCAGGTTTGCCCAAAGATGTGACCCCGGAAGAGGTAGCCGCGATTGCGGCCGCCGCGGCGCAGATGCAGATGGCGAGTGAAGCCATCAAGGATGTGCATCGGGTTTCTGAAACCCAGATTTCTGAAGTAACGACTCCGGCGAGTTTGGAGCCGGCTTCCGACCGAGTGGAAGCCAACCTTTCGTCCTCCCCCGATGTTCAGGGCTACACCTCGCCTCCTGTGGAAGCGGAAGCGAAGACAAAAGCTGTGCAAGAAAAAGAGAAACAGAGTAAGACCGACAGCCTAGTGGGCGAGGCTGCTTCTGACGCGGACCATCGCAGGAATGGCGACGAGAGGTCGGAGGGAGCGCAGGACCTGCCTGTGACGATGGCGGGCGGACCGCGATGGACTGCGGTGTCGGTTGCGCTGGAAGGCGAAGAGGCAGCGATCTCGCTCGACCAGGAAATGCAGAAGGCGTACGCGGCCTTTGTGGCCGGGGAGGCGGATTCTACTGGTGCGGCAACCGTGCCGGAGGCGGAGGCTGCGGCCGCCGGGAATTCCTCCGCAGCGACGGTGGAAGTGCCTGCTGCGATTTCGAATCCGGAACCTGAGCCTGTTCCGGAACCTGCGCATGCCACGAGTGTTGAGGCAGCGGAATCTGAGTCGGCGAAGATATCTTCTTTTGGGGCCCCGGATTTCGTGGCAGAAGCTCAAGCCAGTCTTCCCGAGGCCGCGAACGCGTCGAGCGAGCAGCCCGAATCCGCAGTGCCGACGCCAGTCACAGCGGTTGCGCCGATAGAGGCTGTTGCTGCGACACCCCCAACTCCCGAGTTCGCTGCGCCAAGCCAATATCCAGAGTCGGGTGCCGAGTCTGTGAGCCCCGTCGTGGAGACCGAAAGTGCCGATCCTGCCGGCCTTGGCGCGCTGAGAGCACAGGAACTGCAGCCCGCGCCGGAAACTGCACCCATCGTCCATACGGAACACGCGGCCGAACCCAGACCAGACTCCGAAGCGGTTAAGAGTAAGGCGGCGGCATGGGCGAGCTGGCGTCAAGTCCGCGACACCAACAAAGGCAGCGAAGTGGTGAAGGGACAGTCCAAGGAATTCGAAGCGCCCGAGTCCGCGCCTGCGGAGACCACAGCCATGGCGGTGGCGGCGGGCGCTGAACAGATTATGCAGGAAGCCTCAGCCGCGCCCACGAACGGCGATCCAAAAGACGTCGCCAGCATCGTGGACAGCGTGCTCGCCGATCTCCGCCCCAAGCTCATGGCGGAGATCTCCCGGAAAATGGCGGAGAAGAAGTAGAGCCCCGCTCTCAGCTTTCAGCGTTCTTACCTTCCGAAATCAATCGCCCGCGCGTTCTATCCGTTTGACCCTTCTTTTCTCGCGCCTGTAAGATCAAAAGTCTTAACCACAGAGGACCCTTCGGCTTCGTTCAGGGCAGGCACAGAGGTGCTCTGAGAAAACGCAGATCTACCCTGTGATCCCCTGTGCCCTCTGTGGTAAAGGTCTTAATCGCTAATTGCTAACTGCTGAACTCCTGATGCCGCACGAATTGCCCAAAGCCTACGAGCCGGGCGCGATTGAAACGCGCTGGGCCGAATACTGGATCAAAGAAAAACTCTTTTCCGTGCCCACGCCACCGGAGGGCGAGACGCGTCCCGTCTTCACTCTGCTGTTGCCGCCACCGAACGTGACGGGACAGCTGCACATGGGGCACATGTTCGGCCAGACGCAGATGGACATCATCGTGCGCTGGCATCGCATGCGCGGTTTCATCGTCCTGTGGCTGCCGGGGACGGACCACGCGGGCATTGCTACGCAGATGATGGTAGAGCGGCAACTGGCCAAGGAAGGCAAAAAGCGCCGCGACCTGGGGCGCGAGAAGTTCATTGAGCGGGTGTGGGAGTGGAAGAAGCTCTACGGCGGCGCGATTCTCAACCAGATGAAGCGGCTGGGCGCATCCGTCGACTGGGATCGCGAATACTTCACCATGGACGAAAATCTCTCGCGCGCGGTGCGCGAGGTATTCGTCCGGCTGTATGAAGAAGGCCTGATTTATCGCGGCAAGTACATCGTGAACTGGTGTCCGCGCTGCGAGACGGCGATCTCCGATCTCGAAGTGAAGCATGAAGAGGTTGCCGGAAAGTTGTGGGAGATTCGTTATCCAGTCGTGGGCACGAACGAGTTCATTACCGTCGCAACCACGCGGCCGGAAACGATGCTGGGCGACACAGCCGTTGCGGTAAATGAAAAAGACGAGCGCTATAAGCATCTGCACGGGAAAACCGTTCTGCTGCCGCTGATGAATCGCGAGATCCCGATCATCACCGATGAACTGGCGCAGCCGGAGTTTGGTACGGGCGCGGTGAAGGTGACGCCGGCGCATGATCCCAACGATTTCCAGGCCGGCAAGCGCCACAACCTGCCGCAGATCGACGTGATGGACGAGCACGCGCACATGAACCAGAACGCCGGCCGCTTTGTGGGTTTAGACCGATACGAGGCGCGCAAGCGCGTTCTTGCAGATTTGCAGGAGCAGGGTTTCCTGGTAGGGGAAAAGGATCACACCCTCGCCCTCGGCAAGTGCGACCGCTGCGGCACCGTGGTTGAGCCGCGTCTGTCAGAGCAATGGTTCATCAAAATCAAACCGCTGGCGCAGAAGGCGATCGAGGCTGTCGAGAGCGGCGAGATCACCATCGTCCCCGACAATTACCGCCAGATTTATCTGAACTGGATGAACAACATCTACGACTGGTGCATCTCGCGCCAGTTGTGGTGGGGACATCGCATTCCGGCGTGGACCTGCGAGGGCTGCAAAGAAATTATGGTCGCGCGGGAAGCTCCGGTGAAGTGCACGAAATGCGGCGGCGCAAAGCTGGAGCAGGTCTCCGACGTGCTCGACACCTGGTTTTCCTCGGGCCTGCTGCCTTTTACAACATTGGGCTGGCCGGAAAAGACGCGCGATCAGGCGGTTTTTTATCCGACCACGCTTCTGATCACCGCTTACGAGATTTTGTTCTTCTGGGTGGCGCGCATGATCATGTTCGGATGCCACTTCATGCAGGGGCACGAGCAGGATCCGGCGCTGAAGAAGGCCAGCGGATGGGGCGACAAGAAGAATGACAGTGTGCCCTTCCGGCAGGTTTACATCCATGCCCTGGTGCGAGATGCTGATCGGCAGAAGATGTCGAAGACCAAAGGCAACGTGATCGATCCGCTGGAGATCATTGAGCGCTTCGGCACAGATGCGACTCGCTTCACTCTGGCGGCCATGGCCGCGCCGGGCACTGACATTGCTTTCAGCGAAAGCCGCACCGATGGCTATCGCGCCTTCGCTAACAAAATCTGGAACGCGGCGCGGTTCATGTTCATGAATGTGGATAGAGTGGAGCCGGGACTTCGTCCCGGCCGAACGGCCGGGGGCGGCTGTTCCCACATGGGCGTTGCTGGGTTTGAGGCTTCTGCATTAGAAGACCGTTGGATTCTTTCCCGTTTCAATCGTGTCACACAAGAGGTGAACGATGCGCTTGCGACGTACCGCTTCCACGAAGCAGCGAATCGCATCTACGATTTTTTCTGGGGAGAGTTCTGCGACTGGTACCTGGAACTGATCAAGCCGCGGCTGAACTTCGAGGAGGGCGCGGACAAAGCGCCGGCCCGCGTCGCCTGCGGCAATCTGGTCAACTTGTTCGACGCGTCGCTGCGGTTGCTGCATCCTGTAATGCCGTTTATCACCGAAGAGATCTGGCAGGCGATCTACGAAGGCCAGCCGCCGCTGAAGTCGATCGCTTTGGCAGGATATCCTCAGGCCGACGAGAAACAGTTCGATCTGAACGCCGAGACAGAAATGGCAATCCTGCAGGATTTGATCGTGAACGTGAGGAACGTCCGGGCGGAATTGAAGGTTGAGCCCAAGGTTAAGGTTCCCATCGAAGTATTTGCGCACGAGCCCGGCATTCGCGCGATGATTGAACAGAATCGTGGTGCGGTGGAGCGGCTGGCAAATGTGGAGAAGATCACGCTTGTCGACGGTTCGCTGGCCAGGCACGCCGGGGCGCGCAGCACCGCGCGCTTTGATGTTCACGTAGTTTATGAGCGAAAGATCGACGTTGCCACCGAGCGCGAGCGCATGAAGAAAGATCTCGAGAAGCTTGAGAAAGAGTTCGCAAACAATCAGCGACAGTTGAGCAACGAACAGTTCCTTGCGAAAGCGCCAGAAAAGGTAGTCGAAGGATTGCGCCGGCGCGCCCACGAACTCACCGGTCTGCTCGAGAAGATAAAGCGGCAGTTGGACGAGTTGAATGGCGGCACGAATGTTTAGAACTGGCAACTGGCAACCGGCAACCGGCAACTGCTATGGACCTTAACTCCCGACGCATCACCGCGATTCTGGAGAACGCGCTGCTCGAAGACCGGGCGACGCGCGATGCGACCAGCTATGCCTGTATCGATCCCAACCAGCGGGCCTCGGCCACCATCCTGGCAAAACAGGATTGCATTCTGGCCGGCATCGGCTGCGTGGGGCGCATCCTCGATGTCTACGCTGCACTCGACGGTGCCGTAACTTCGCACTACGAAGTGACCACGCATCCCGAAATCTTCGACGGCGTGCGGCTGCACAAAGGACAATCGGTCGCGGTGATCCAGCACAATGCGCGGGTGATTCTTTCGTGCGAGCGCGTGATGTTGAATTTCCTGCAGCGTATGAGCGGAATCGCGACTCTGACCCGGAAGTTCGTTGATGCTGTCTCCGGCACCAAGGCGCGCATTCTCGATACGCGCAAGACCGCTCCCGGACTGCGCGTGATCGACAAGTATGCGGTGCGCTGCGGCGGCGGACAGAATCACCGCCTCGATCTCTCCGACGGTGTCCTGATCAAGAACAACCACATCACCCTGGCGGGAGGCATCGTGCCGGCGATTGAGCGCGCGCTGCGCAACCGGCGTGGTGCACAGATCCTCGAGGTCGAGGTGCGTACCCAGGAAGAACTGGAGCAGGCGCTGGCCCATGGCGCCGAAGCGATTTTGCTGGATAACATGCTTCCGGAAGACGTGCGCCGCGCGGTCGAGCGCTGTACGAAGCTGGAACGCCGCATTCCCCTGGAGTGCTCGGGCGGCATCCGACTGGAAAATGTTCGCGCCTACGCCGAGACGGGCGTGGATTTCATTTCGATCGGCCTGCTGACTCACTCGCCGCAGGCGGCGGATATGAGCTTGCGGGTTGTGCCGGTGTAAATAGCAATCAACCGTCCACCAGATTTGTGGTTTCGTCTTCTCTCCCTCATAATCTCCGCATCAAGAAGAACGGTACAATTCGCGCGAGCAGCGCTTCGCGGGGGAACCCTGCCGCGAGCTCGCTGAAGGGAGCGCTCGCGCCACACGCGCAAACAACGGACGCCCGCCTGGGCCGCATCGTGCGCTTATTGATGGAGCACGCCACGCTGGTGGTGAGTGGGACGAAGATCGCGCAGGAAATCTCGTCGAACCGCTCGGAGGTCTGGCGTCTGATTCAGCAGTTGCGCGGTCTGGGCGTGGATGTGGCGGGGCATCCGGCGACCGGATATCAGCTAAAGTCAGTTCCGGATCTGCTGCTGCCTGACGTTCTGGGGCCATTGCTGCGCGGCACGGTCTTCGATTCCCGGCTTCATCACTTTTACAAGATTGGTTCGACCAACACGGCGGCCATGGCGGCCGCGGCGGAGGGCGCCGTCGAGGGCAGCGTGTTTCTTGCCGAAGAGCAGACCGCGGGACGCGGGCGCGGAGCGCACTCCTGGCAGTCGGCGCGGTCAGCGGGGATTTACTGCTCAGTGGTGTTGCGGCCGGCGCTGCCGCCTTCGGAAGTGTTGGTGCTCGCGCTGGCGGCCGGATTGGCGGTGCGCGCGGCGATTGAGCAGGTTGATTCTCGCGTGCGCGCCGACTTGAAGTGGCCCAACGATGTGTTGATCGCAGGAAAGAAGGTATGCGGCATCCTGACCGAGATGAACGCCGAAGCCACGCGGGTGCGCTATGTCGTCGTAGGAATCGGAATCAATGTGAACCAGCCGAGCTTTCCCAAAGAACTGGACCTCGAGGCGACCTCACTACAAATGGTGACCGGAAGCGAATGGTCCCGGGTGGAACTGGCTGCGGCTTTGCTAAAATCGCTCGACCGGGAATATCGTTTGTTGATCGGACAGGCGGACGCGCGACCGTCGATCCTGCGCCGCTTTGCCGAGCAGTCGTCGTGGGTACAAGGGAAACAGGTTCGCGTCGAGGAAAACGGGTCGAGCGTCGAAGGAACGACAGAAGGATTGGATGAACGCGGCTTCCTGAAAGTGCGGACCGGGCAGGGACTGCAGACAGTCTTGAGTGGAACGGTGAGAGAAAGATGATCGCTGAATGCTGAGTGTTGAATGCTAACTGCCAATTGCTAGTTGCTCCAGGCACGGACAATCATGCTTTTTGTTCTCGATGTCGGCAATACGAATACGGTGCTGGGAGTCTTTGCCTGCGCTGAGAAGCCGCGTCCCGACGGCGACGCCAACAAGAACGATGCTCCGCGCTACGATCAACTGGTGGCGAACTGGCGGGTCGCCACCAGACAGGGCAGCACCGTCGACGAGTATGGAGTCTTGTTCCGCAATCTGTTCTCGATGGCCAGCCTGGAGGCCTCGGAGATTCATGGCATCGTGATTTCGTCAGTAGTTCCCCCGCTCGATCCCGTGCTACGGCAGGTCTGTGAGCGCTACTTCAATTCCAAGCCGCTCTTGATCGAGCCTGGTGTGAAAACTGGTATGCCGGTTCACTATGACAATCCGGCGGAAGTGGGCGCGGACCGCATCGTGAATGCCGTGGCTGCGTTTGAAAAGTACGGCGGGCCATGCGTGATTGTCGACTTTGGCACCGCGACCACCTTCGACTGCGTTTCCGCGAAGGGTGAGTACCTTGGCGGAGTGATCAGCCCGGGCATCGGCATCTCGGCCGACGCGCTTTTTCAGCGCACGGCGCGCCTGCCACGGGTGGAGATTCGCAAACCGGCGCGTGTGATCGGGACCAATACCGTCGGCAGCCTGCAGTCGGGGCTCTACTACGGCTATCTTGGGCTGGTGGATGGCATTCTCGAACTCCTGCTCGAGGAGTTGGGCAAGGAGACGAAGGTGATCGCCACCGGAGGGCTGGGATCGATGATCGGCACGGGATCGAAGTACATCAAGACCGTCGACGATTTTCTGACCCTCGAAGGCCTGCGCATCATCTGGGAGCGAAATGTGGCGGCGCGGCCGGGTCTTGCATCCAAAGCCGCGCCAACTCTCTCCAAGGCGAAGACCGGCAGCGAACGCGTCACCTCCACTCCTCGTCCCACCCGCTGAGCCGCCGTGGACGATCAATTCAACTACTTCAACTACTTCACCGAAATCGAAGAGCAGTTCTTGCGCCGGCGCGGAGGTGGGTTGCTGCTTACCACGCTGGACTGGGCTCTGATCGAAACCTGGAAGGATGCCGGCATTCCCCTGGAGGCTGTGCTGCGCGGGATTGACGCCGCATTCGACCGCTATGACAAGCGTCCATCGAAAACCAAGAAGGTGAACGGCCTGGCTTATTGTTCGCAGGAAGTGCTGGCGGCCGCGCAAGATATGAAAGAGGCGGCAGTGGGTGTGGCCAACCCCGCGTCAAGACCGAGCAAATCAGGCGCCGGGCAGGGGTTTGAGCCGGAGACGATCGCGGAATTCCTGAGGCGCAATGCGGATCTCTTGGAGGCGGCGAAGCTGCCGCGAAGTGCGGGAATTTCCGTTCACGCGGTCGCCGAGGACTCCGCTGCCACTCTGCGCAAGCTGGCGAAAGAAACCGAGAGCAACAAAACAGCGTCAAAACTGGAGGATTTGGAGCGCCATCTAACCGTGCTCGAAGAAAAGCTTTTTGCCGCACTGCTCACGGCCACGCCGGACGAAGAAATCGTGGCGGTACGCGCTCAGGCCGATCGCGAACTGGCGCCCTACCGGCGCAAGATGGCAGCGGCACAGATCGAGCAACTGCAAAAACAGTACGCCCACAAGCGCCTTCTGGAAAAATACGGCCTGCCGCGCCTCAGCCTCTTCTACATGTAACCGCGCTGATCCATACTATTCTGATCTGTATTGAACATGACTCATTCCTTCGATGCACTCATTCTCGGCGGCGGCGCGGCGGGACTGATGTGCGCCATCGAAGCCGGCAGGCGCGGCAGGCGCGTCGCGGTGCTCGAACGTGCGGACCGGCTGGGGAAGAAAATTCTGATCTCCGGGGGCGGACGCTGCAATTTCACCAATCTCTATTGTCGGCCAGAGAACTTCCTCTCCTCGAATCCGCACTTTGCAAAATCAGCATTGGCGCGCTACACACCCGCGGATTTCATCGCGCTGGTGGAAAAGCACAATATCCCGTATCACGAGAAAACTCTGGGCCAGCTCTTCTGCGATCGTTCCGCCCGCGACATCCTCGGCATGCTTGAAGCCGAATGCCAGGATGCCGGAGTGAGCATCGTTCTGAACACCAATATCCAGCAGGTCGGGCGAACGACCGAGTTCGCCGTGCGTGCGGCGAATGCGGAGTTCAGAGCGCCCACACTGGTCGTGGCCACCGGCGGGCTTTCGATTCCGAAGTTCGGTGCAACGTCATTTGGCTACGACCTGGCGCGTCAGTTCGGCCTTGCCATCCGCGACCCATGGCCTGGACTCGTGCCGCTGACCCTGAGCGCGGAGGATTGTTCGCGCTACTGCGATCTGGCAGGCGTTTCTGCCGAGGTGATCGCGTCCTGCGATGGCCAGCAGTTTCGCGAGAAGATGCTGATCACGCATCGCGGCCTGAGCGGCCCGGCGATCCTGCAGATTTCCTCGTACTGGAAAAAGTACTGGAAAGAACCGCAGCCCATCCTGATCGATCTCGCGCCCGGACGCGACATTACCGCCGTATTTCGCGATCCAAGTACGCCGAGAAACTCCAACACCCTCCGGTCAGAGTTGCGAAACCTTCTGCCTCATCGGCTCTCAGATCGCTGGCTCGACACACATGCCCCAACTTCGTGGACGAATCAAGCCCTCGCTGACCTCGAAAAGCAGGTGCACGGCTGGGCCATCACGCCGGCAGGAACAGAAGGCTACGACAAAGCCGAAGTCACCGCCGGTGGCATCGACCCCGGCGAGCTCTCGGCCAAAACAATGGAGAGCCGCAAGGTTCCGGGCCTGTTTTTCATTGGCGAAGTAGTGGATGTGACCGGCCATCTCGGCGGCTTCAATTTCCAGTGGGCATGGGCCTCGGGAGCCGCGGCAGGACGGGCACTATGAGGGTGGGCCCCTAATAGGTAGTGTAAAGGCTGTTAGCGTGAATCGTCCGACCGCGAACCGGTGTCTCATACAGGTATGAGAGTTTTCGAGCCACGGCGACCTGTAGCCTTCTTGGCTTTCCTCTTCGTCACAATCTTGGCAGGAGCGGCGTCCACATACCACAGCCCGTATCCAAATGAATTGCAGGGATTCAAATTCTATGCGAAGTATTTGGCTCCCCTTCGACCCCGCGTTTCCGGGGAAGCGGCAGTCCGTCGCGTTCTCGGTGATAGGGCACCGTCGCACCGAGATGGCTGGGCAATAATCCCCTCCTACACAATGAAAAGCGGCCCTGCGTACAAACCTACGCTGGGCCTTTTGGCCGAAATCATCGTCAGACCAGACGGGGTTATTCCTATGGGTGCAGTAACGTTCCCCGCGACATTCGCCCACTGTCATAACAGTTTGTCTGAATTCAACATTTCGTTCGACGTTTACAAGGACAGGTCCGGCTTGGAGTACTGGCTTCAGGAAGAGGATTCCAAATGGGGGAAGAAGGGTAACCTCTTCCGAATCGTATATGGACCAAGCATGCGACCTTATCCACCGAATACGATTTGTTAATTGTTGAAATGTCGCAAGTTCACCAACAACACCGCAAGCGCATCCATTAGATGAGCTCCAACAATCGAAACTCCGCCATCCGCGCCTTCACCTTCCCCATGCCGTAGAATCAACTCTTGCTGCTAAACATTGAAAAGCTGATCTACGGCGGCGACGGACTTGCTCGCCTTCCTGCCGGATCGCCCAGCAATAAAGACCGCGGACGCGGCAAGGCCGTCTTTGTTCCCTTTGTTCTTGCCGGAGAGAAAATCGAAGCCGCACTCACCGAAGAAAAGCCCGGCTTCGCCCGTGCCAGGGCTGTGACAATCCTGGAGCCTTCACCGCACCGCGTCCCGCCGCCCTGTCCACACTTCGGCCGCTGTGGCGGATGCCATTACCAACACGCCAGCTACGAGCACCAACTCGAGATCAAGAAAGAAATCCTGCGCGAGAACCTGCGGCGCATCGCCAAGCTCGACCTGCAATGCGAAATTGAGGTGCATCCTTCGCCGCCATGGAACTATCGCAATCGTTCGCGCCTGCAGATCCAGACGCGCCCTGAGTTCGCGGCAGGATACTTCAAGTTGTCATCTCATGAACTGCTGCCGGTCGAGGAGTGCCCCATCAGCTCGCCGCTAATCAACCGCGGCATTGCGGCCCTGTGGCGCGCGGGACGCGCCGGCAAGGCCGTCGAAGGCGTGCGCGAGGTCGAGTTCTTCTCCAACGCCGACGACACCAAAATACTCCTTGAGTTCCTATGCGCTCCCGAAGCTCGACGTGCCGCAGTGCGGGCGTGGGCGGAGGAATTGTGCTCCGCCATGCCTGAGATTACTGGTGTGGTGGCGTTCCGGGAGCCGCAGAAGGGCGTGCAGGAGCCCCTGGTAGCGGTTGGCGCGTCGGAATTAACCTATCAGACCAAGACGGCGGCCTACCGCGTCAGCGCAGGCGCATTCTTCCAGACCAACCGTTTTCTCACCGATGAACTCGTCAACTTGGTCGCCACGGGCCGCTCCGGCGAACTGGCCCTCGATCTCTACGCCGGTGTAGGCCTGTTTTCCACAGCCTTGGCCTGTAACTTCCGTCACATCGTTTCAGTTGAGATGTCACAGACAGCCGCCAGCGATCTTCAATACAATCTGCCAATTAATGGAAAGGCGGTTCGAGCGGCGACCGAGCAGTATCTGACCGAACTCGGAGAAAAGGGGCGGTCCGGGAAGGGCGCACTCCCCAGTCATAAGCCCGACCTCGTAGTGGTGGACCCGCCCCGCAATGGTTTGGGAGAACCAGTGGCGCGTGCCCTGGCGACAGCAGGCGCGCCTCGGTTGACCTACGTGTCGTGCGATCCGGCGACCCTGGCCCGCGATCTGGTTCCGTTACAGGCCGCGGGCTATCGCGTCGAGCAGGTACACCTAGTCGATTTGTTTCCCCAAACCTACCACCTCGAGAGCATCGTGCAATTAGTGCGCTGACCGTTGCCACTGCCGGCCGGTCAACATTCAACCACTCATACACCAGGACAATGAATGCCGTCCTTACCCGTAATCAAGCAGCCACCCGCGCCCGCTCCGCCTGAATTCCAACTCAAGCCTACGCGGCAACCGATGCTGTGGGCCGCTCTGGCCTACTCCTCGGGAATTGTTGCAGGCGTTTACGCCTGGCGCCCGGCATCGTGGTGGGTGGCGGCGGGCGCGGCATTTCTCGCCGCAGGACTGTACTTCACGCGCCGGCGGAAGTGGCTCGGCGTGGGCTTGGCTCTGGGTGCGTTCTTCCTTGCAGGAGCGCTTCACATCCAGTTGCGAGGTTCGGCTCCTCTGCTCGATACCAGCCTGCAACCATTCACGGATGGCCAGCAAGTCGAGATGACGGCGCATGTCATACGCGAAGGCAAGTTGCGGGAAGGAGTTCCGAACGAAGTCAGACAGAGCCTCGACGTCGAGACGGAAGAGGTCGTCGCCGAGAACGGCACGCGCATTCCCGTCCATTGTGGTGTGCGGCTTGGGATTTACAGCGCTCGGCCGAACCGCTCAACATCCTTGCCGTCTGATCCAGTTCCCGTGCCCGCGATCCGCCTCTTCCGCTATGGAGAACGCCTCCGCCTTCCCGTGAAACTGAAACTCCCGCGCAATTTCCGCAATCCAGGGGCCTTCGACTATCAGGGCTACCTCGCGGCCAACGGCATCGCGGCCCTGACGTCGGCGAAAGCTGAAGACGTCGCACTGCTCCCCGGCTTCGCCGGAAGCCGTTTCGAACTCTGGCGAACCCGCATCCATTCCAGCATCATCGCCAAGGTGCACGCGCTCTGGGCTCCGCCGCAGGCTGCTCTGATCGACGCCATGGTCATTGGCGAAGAAGCCTTCATCGACCGAGACACCCGAGTCGATTTCCAGCGCTCCGGCACCTACCACATCCTCGTAGTTTCCGGAATGAACGTAACCATCCTGGCCTTTGTCGCCTTTTGGACCCTGCGCCGCATGCGCCTCGGCGAGATCCCCGCGACCCTGCTGACGATCCTGTTCTGTGTCGCCTACGCCTTTCTTACCGAAGTCGGCGCACCGGTGTGGCGGGCCACGCTGATGTGCGCCATCTACCTGAGCACGCGACTGCTTTACCGCGACCGTGCTATGGTCAATGCTCTGGGCGCAGCGGCTCTCGGATTACTCGTATTCGATCCCCGGCAGCTCTTCACCGCCAGCTTCCAGATGACATTTCTTTGTGTGCTCATCGTGGCCGCAATCGGCCTACCGCTCCTGGAGCGCACTTCGCAGCTCTACCGTCAGGCGCTCGCCCATTGGGATGCCGACGACTACGGCCCATCGCTGCCTCCGCAGGTCGCACAATTCCGCATAGATTTGCGATTGATTGCAGAACGCCTCGCGCGTTTTCTCGGGCATCCGTGGTCGCTACGGCTGGTGCGCGGCATGGCGATGGTTTCCCTGGCCACGTTCGAATTGCTGCTGGTGTCGGCAGTGATGCAGCTGGGATTGGCCCTCCCTATGGCGTATTACTTCCATCGTGCCACCACCATCGGCCTTCCTGCCAACGTGGCAGTCGTTCCTCTCACGCAACTCCTGATGCCTGCGGCCATCTTAACTATCGCTTTGGGATACCTTTCCCCGCTGCTCGCGAAACTTCCCGCGCTGCTCACCGCCGTCGCGTTGCAAGCGATCACCGGCACTGTGCACGGCCTGGGAGGCCTGCGCCTGGCCGATCTTCGCGTAGCAACTCCGTCTCTTGTGATGTTGGCGGCAGCTTCCGCGGCGCTGGTCCTCGCGATGATATTTGCGCGCCGTCGCGCGCTCCTCGCGGTCACGGGACTAGCTGCGTTGCTCGTGGCATCGCTGGCGTTAGCCTTCCTGTCCCCCAGGCCGAAGACACGAGCAGGAGTGCTCGAGGTAACTTCGATTGACGTAGGTGAGGGCGATGCCATCCTGCTGGTGATGCCGCAAGGCCGCACCTTGCTCATCGATGCCGGAGGCCCCATCTGGGGCGCGGGTTCGCAACTTGATTTCGGCGAAGACGTAGTCGCGCCCTACCTCTGGACTCGCGGCATCTCCAGCCTCGATGCCGTGGCGATTTCTCACGGCCACTCCGACCACATCGGTGGCATGGCCGCTGTCCTCAAAGACTTCCGCCCCAAAGAATTATGGATCGGCCTGCTGCCGCCCAGTCGAGCGCTGGACAGCTTGATCACCCAAGCGCACCAACTCGGAATCAAGGTGGTGCGGCATTGGGAGGGAGACGAATTTGATCTGGGCGGAGCCAAAGTGAACGTGCTTTTTCCACCCCGGGACTGGCCTATCGGGCTCGAGCCCAAGAATAACGACTCCATGGTCCTGCAAGTCAGCTACGGCAAGACTTCCGTATTGCTCGAGGGCGACGCCGAGAAAGCGGTCGAGCGCCGCATCGCGAGCCTGCACCATCCCAAGGCCGACCTGCTGAAGGTGGGGCATCACGGCAGCGCCACATCCACCACGCCAGAGATTCTGCAGTCGGTGAAGCCAAGCTTTGCCGTGATCTCGGTCGGGTTGCGAACTTCTTTCGGGCTCCCGAAAGCTGATGTCCTGCAGCGGCTGCAAGACTCCGGAATCCACGTCTACCGCACCGATCTCAACGGCGCAGTCACCTTCTACCTCGACGGCCACTCGGTAACGCCCTGGCTCCCAGCTCTTCAGTAATCGGTGTGTGTGAAAACTGAACTTTGGTGGAGGAGGTGGAGAGGAATCGCCAGACTCCAGCCCCGACAGGGGCGGCATTCACTAGCCCCGGACGTAAGTCCGGGGTACGGGCGGGACACAAAACAAGTCCCGGCAGGGACGGCACGGGATCTCACGCACACTCTTTTAGGCGCTGAGGCACGTCTTCATCAACCGCCTAACCCTTAGTCTCATCATCATCCACTTCGTCCCCAGCATCGTCACTCCCGGGCAGATGCCGATATTCTGCGATCAGGCTGCGCGCCTTCTCCGCGTCCTCTTCCCGCACCAGGATGATCATTCCGCCCATGCCCGGAAACGCGTCCTGCAAAAGGCTGGCGGACGCGAGGTCGTTCTCAATCCCCGCCGAATCGAGCAAGCCCTTCACCACCATCGCCTCCGACTCCTGCTCGCTGTCGAAGACCTTTACCAGTTTTTCATTCGGATTCGGACGGAGTCGCTCCTCTACGGTAGCATTCGTCTGCTCTGCCATAAGATCTCCCGTTCCCGGAATCGGCCGCCAGAAGATGGCTCGGACTCCGCACTCCTGTGATTCTAACTCTTCCGACGGCGGCAGTCGCAATCAGACAACCCACTTTGAATCGGGCAGCTCTTTTTCGTCGCAGACGGCCGCCGCGTGTAAGATGTGACGCACCCATGTCCGCGCCATCCTCAATTGCACACAAACCGAAGAGCATTCTCGTCCGCTATCCCGTTGCCGCCTACTTTGCGTTGACATTCACCATCTCCTGGATCGCCGCCCTGGCCGTGGCCGCACCCCACCTCATCCGCCGCCAGCCTCTGCCACAGATGACCGGCATTCTGATGTTCCCAACGATGCTGCTCGGACCCAGCATCTCGGGACTCGCTCTCACCCGCGTCGTGGACGGACGAAGCGGCCTGCGCAACCTCTTCTCGCGCATGCTCCTCGCCCGCCTTCCCGCGCGATGGTACGCAATGCTTTTGGTTCCCCCCATCCTGGTCCTCTCCGTTCTACTTTCTCTGCAAACATTCCTCTCTCCGGTCTATGCTCCGAACCGCTTTCTGATCGGCATCCTGTTCGGCCTCCCCGCAGGTTTCCTCGAAGAAATCGGCTGGATGGGCTACGCCTTCCCCAAAATGCGTTTGCCCCACAATGCCCTGGCTCCCGCCATTGTGCTTGGCTTGTTGTGGGCCCTATGGCATCTTCCCGTCATCAACTTCCTCGGAACCGCCACTCCGCACGGGACGTATTGGTTTCATTTTTTTCTCGCATTCGCTGTAGCTATGACCGCCATGCGGGTGTTAATCGCCTGGATATACATCCACACGAACAGTGTGCTGTTAACCCAACTCATGCATGTAAGTTCCACAGGCTCCCTTGTCATCCTCAGTCCGCCGCGGGTTACTGCTCCGCAAGAAGTAGTATGGTACCTCCTCTATGGAGCTGTCCTCTGGCTCGCGATCGCGATCGTCGCCAGAGTCTATGGCAAGCCCTTAATGGCTGAAGTTAGCGCCTGAGGCCCAGCACTTTCGGGCCGTTTGCTTTCCGCCTCAATTGGAGCAGAATGCTCGAAATGGGCGCAACGGCGGGCTCCGGCGCTACATCCAAACTCTAGGACGCGGAAGGGGTACCGATGAACATCGGGGAACACGAAAAACATCAAAAGAACCCACCCTTGGCGGTCGAGCAGGCCGAGTCGGAAGATGAGGCTCGCAGAATCCGCCGCCTGCAGGTCATGATGAGCATGGTCACTTCAGTGATAAGCCAGGACCCCAGCCTCACCATCGAAGAAGCCTCCGAGCTGGCAGCAGGCGCAAAGCGCGCCGCCCTCGCCATGTTCCCCGACAAAGAACTAGCCTACGATCTCCTCTACAAACCCCGCCTGCAGCGCCTGATGCGCGAACGCTTCCGCCTGCAGTGACCGTATTGTCATCCTGAGCAAGCGTTCTTTGCGCAGCGAAGGATCCGGGCGAGCCGCGCGATGTGGCGCAGCCTGCCCTGAGAGAGCGCAAGCGACCGAAGGGTTCTTTGCGACGCAATAATCGCGCGTTCGGCTCGCTTCCTCATTGTTACTCATCCACCACAGAATTCCGCAGCGTCCCCACGCCCTCCACACTGACCTCGACCACATCCCCCGCCACCAGCGGTCCCACGCCCTCCGGTGTGCCGGTAGCAATCAGATCGCCCGGAAAAAGCGTCATCACCTGCGCGATATGCCGGATGATCACATCCAGTGTGAAAATAAAGTCCCGCGTATTGCCCGACTGCCGCGCCGTGCCATTGACCCGCGTCTCCACCCCAACCCCCGCCCACGGATCAAGATCCAGCCGCTCCACCACCACCGGACCCACCGGACACGACGTATCGAATCCCTTCGCCCGCGCCCACTGTCCGTCTTTTTTCTGCAAGTCCCGCGCCGTCACGTCATTCAGGCACGTGTAGCCCAGGATGTACGGTCGCACATCCTCGTCGGCCGGCAACTGATAGCAAGTCTTCCCCATCACCACGCACAGCTCTCCTTCATAATCGACGTGTTCCGAAATCTTCGGCCGCCGCACCACACCGCCCGGCGCCAGCAGTGCAGAACTAGGCTTAAAGAAAAGAAGCGGTTCCTTCGGCACCTCGTTGCCAAGTTCCGCCGCATGTTCCCGATAGTTTCGCCCCACGCACACGATCTTCGACGGCCGCACCGGCGGCAGCAGCACCGCCTCCTCCAACGCAATCGGTTCGATCCGCCGCGTGCGCAAACCCTCCACATCGCCATCGGACTCCTCCGGAGCCGTGAGCAAAATTCGCAGGATCGTCTCCCGTCCCGCCACGGACTCCACCAGCCCGTAGTGAGCCTCGCCATTCAGTTGAAACCGGCAATATTTCATCAAATCTATCTAACCACGAGAAACCGAAATAGGGCGAGAGGTTTTCACACTTCTCTGGATGCCACGATTTTGGGTGGCGCAGCCCTTCCAGCACTGCGGGATTGCGTCTCTTCCATTTCTCAATTACCAAATTACCCAATTACAAAATTACAAAATTACAAATTCCCTGGCACGCTCTCGCTCGCTTCCTCCGACCGCGCACTCTCATTCCCCCTCACATCCACCGCCGACACCGAGTAAAAATACGTTTTCCCCGAGACCACCTGCGCATCCCGAAACGCCGGCGTCTTCACCAGTTCCAGGTTCACCTTAACCGGCGCACTCCCCTCCTCGCGCCGGTAAATGTTGTAGCCCTCGAGGTCCGCGTCGGTCACCGGAGCCCAGATCACATCAATAGACGGCTGCTGACCGGGCCCCGAAAACACTGCCTGCAATCCGGACGGCACCGCCGGCGGAAAAACATCGTGCGCGAATACTTTTACCTCGGGCGTGTCGTCGCCTTCTACTTCAATCGCAGGCTTTCCCGCCACCCCGATCACGCTAACCACCGCCCCCCGGTAGAAATAAGTGCTCTCCCACTCGAAGCTCTGGTCAAGAAACGAAGTAATGATCTTGTCCTGCCCTTTCGCCGCCCCGCCGCTAGGTGCAGAGGCGCATTCCGTGGCATCAATTTCAGCGACTCTAGTCACACCTGGACTGGATTCATGATGCCGGTAGATGCGGAACAAATATTTCATGCCGCTTCTTCTTCCCGACGCGGGTGGACACTGCCACGAGACCAACACACCTTGAGCGGTGGCTTGCGCTGTAAAAGCGCTGAAAGGCGGCAACGTAGGCGCCAGCGGCACATGCACTTGGTTCGAGATCCCCGCCCCTCGGCCTGCGCTGTTCAGCACTTCGACTGCATAGGTGGCAGATCCTGTCGACTGTTCCTGCTGGATTGCAGAAGGCAGAGTGTCGGTGAAGGATGCCGTGAGCTTTTGCTGCGACGACTTTCTCGCACTGGCAAAATTCTCCGGCGGCGGAGCCTCTCCAACGGCCACGTCACATTGGCGGAGAGTTGCCTCCAGGCCCCGGCAGATGCGAGTCTCCCCCAAATAGCGCACGCTCTGCCGGTCCGTAGTCCGCGCTGGGACGGTCCATGTAAGCGTAACTCTGTCCCCTTTGCGCGCCGCCCGCAGGTCCGACGGAGGTCGCGGCAACTCCAGCGAAGGCGGCAGCGGCGGCCCAATCGAAGCGCACCCACTCAACCAAATCAATGCACCCAGCCCCGGCAGCAACTGTCCTAGTGGAACCTTCATGCGCAGAAACAACAGACTACATCACTTGCCAGAACTCGATGGTTTCACTGCCACTGGCCACTGACCACTGCCCTCACCCCACCAACTCCCGAACCGCATCCCGAAAAACTTTGCTATGACGGTCCACATCATCGCTCTCCGTCTGCGGCGACATCAGAGCCATGTTATGGAACGGCGTAAGCAGTATCCCGCGATTCATGGCATACAGGTGCATGAATCGCTCCAGTTCGAAGTCCATGGCATCATGCGCTTCGGTGCCATTCTTGGGCGCGTCCGGACCAAACAGATATTCGGCGCGACATCCGAGGCGCGTGACGTGCCAGGGAATTTCCGCTTCCGCAATCGCCCTCGCCACACCCAACGTCCAGCGCTCGGCCATCGGGATCATCCGGTCAAAGGCCGCTTTAGTGAGCACTTTGGTCAAAGTCGCGCGCATCGCCGCCAGCGACAACGCATTTCCCGCCAAAGTGCCGCCAATGCCGCCCACGTCGCAGTCTTCCAGATTTTCAGCGGCCAGGTTCTCATCTGAAAGGTTCTGCGCCGCGACGATGCGGTCTGCCACTTCCTGCGAAAAGCCGTAAGCCGCCCCGGGAATCCCTCCGCCAATCGCCTTGCCAAAAACCAACACGTCCGGATCCAAATTCTCCGCCCGCGTGTACCCGCCCGGCCCGGCGCAGATCGTATGCGTCTCGTCGATGATCAGCAGCACCCCATGCTTGCGCGTGAGTTCGCGCAAAGCCGCGTGATATCCCGCCGCCGGATGCACGATCCCCACATTCGTCATGGCGGGCTCGGCCAGCACGCAAGCCACGTCCCCGGGAGCCAGCGCCCGCTCCAGTCCGTCAATGTCGTTGAACTCCACAACCTTGGTAGTGACCGCCGGATTTACCGGAGGCCCAATGTTCCCCCGCCGCGCCCCAACCCCGCCATTGCGGTCGAGCGTGATGAAAGCCTCGTCCACCGTCCCGTGATAGCACCAGTTGAACACCAGAATCTTCGCCCGCCCGGTAATCTGCCGCGCCAGACGAATCGAAAAGCGATTCGCATCGGTCGCAGTCAAAGCAAACTGCCAGTAAGGCAGCCCGAATCGCTTCTGCAATTCTTCCGCGACAAAAATAGAATCCTCTCCCGGAAGCATCAACGTAATCCCGCGCCGCGCCTGCTCCTCCACCGCCTTCACCGTCGCAGACGGAGAGTGCCCAGTCATAGCCCCAGTGTCGCCCAAACAAAAATCCGTATAACGATGCCCGTCCACATCGAAAAAAGAAGCCCCCTGCGCCTCCCGCACAAACGGCGGAAACGCCCCCGCCCACTTCACCATCCAATTCATGGGAACGCCAGCCAGCAAAGACTTCCGCGCCCGCTCAAACAACGCCTTGGACTTAGGCCGCTCATCCACAAACTTCTTCTGCTCGCGCTGCATCAGCGAAGCAAGTCGGTTACGATCAATGGATTTCATGCCGAGGCAGAATACCAGACGACGGGGAGAAGAGGGACCATGTGCGAGCGAACGACCCGCCCGCTAGGTTCTTACAGGCGGCTGAGAAGCTTCGCTTTTGGGTGGCGCAACGCTTCCGGCGCTGCGATCAGGCCATTCTGTTTTGAAAGGGTGCGGCTTCAAGCCGCGCCGTAAATCCCTCAAGGCCGCGCCTTGTTGGGGGAAGAAGCAGAACGAATCATCACGCCCCAGCCCCGAAGGGGCGGCATAGTGCAGCCCCGGACGTAAGTCCGGGGTAAGCCCACAAAATAGGAACCGAGTCCCGGAGGGACGGCAGAGTTCTCATGCATGCCCACTTTTCTACGAATCACGGTTCAGGCCTTTTGCCATCCCTTAATCGAGCCTCACGGCGCGCACCGATTGGAGAGAATTCCGACTAAGCAGGCAACTTATTCTGAGAAATCGCCACTCTGTGTAAGAGAAGAGCCGTTCCAGGGGAACACCAAAGGAGAAATGATGGCCGCCGACCTCAATCCAAACCCCGGCACCAAGCCGGACCTTCATCTCCTGCTCACCGATACCTTCGAGCCGCTGTGGAAGTCGCTTTTCCGGGGCTTGGAAGAATTCTTCTTCCCCAGGAAACTTTCCCCGCTCAATCTGGAATCGAAGCCCATCCCCGTAAAAGACATTTGGGGCTTCTACAACCATAATAAGACTGGCGCTCTAGGTTCAACCGCCGCCCACATCCTGGTGCTCGGATTCATCCTCGGCGGCACGTTGTTGAGATCGCCCCGCCCGCTTCCGGCCACACCCAAAGCGCGGATCGATGAGTTGATTGTTTTTGGTGATTTTCCCCTGAAGCCCGCGAAGACTCAAGCCGCCGGCGGTGGCGGCGGTGGCGACCACGATCCCCTCCAGGCCTCGGTGGGTCGTTTGCCAAAGCCCTCGATGCTGCAGATCACGCCCCCGGCCGCAGTCATACGGAATCCAACTCCCAAGTTGGCGGTTGAGCCCAACGTGATTGTGCCTCCTGACGATACGCTAGCCGACAATCGCAACATGCCAAACCTTGGCGACCCTAGCTCCACCGCCGTTATTCCGTCGAATGGTCCCGGGTCAAACGGCGGTATCGGTCTCGGCGCCAACGGCGGCGACGGCCCGGGCGACGGCCGCGGAGTAGGCCCGGGTAAGGAAGCAGGTGCGGGCGGCGGCGATACTTTCCGTTTCGGCGGCAAGGGAGTGACAGCGCCCCGCCTCATTTATCAAACCGACCCTGAGTTTTCCGAAGAAGCACGCAAAGCGAAGTATCAGGGGAACTGCGTTCTGGGCCTGGTAGTAGACGCCCACGGACGACCGACAAACATCCACGTACTGAACTCGCTCGGCATGGGCCTCGACGAGAAAGCCATCGAGTCAGTAAAAAACTGGAAATTCGACCCCGGCAAAAAGGATGGGCGCGACGTAGCAGTAGAAATCGCCGTGGAAGTCGACTTCCACTTGTACTGAGCTGCAACTTTCGACTCCCGCACCCCAGTCGCAACCTTGGAAGTAGGCTAGTTCGACGCGTTCTCCATCCAACCCTCTCCCGCGTGCAGTTGCATGGAGAGCATCTCATACTGCGTGCAGTAACGTGGAAGAGCGGCGCTTCAGCGCCGCGAAAAGGTGCCACGACTCAGCCCCTTCAGCGGCGGCATTCACTAGCCCCGGATGTAAGTCCGGGGTAAGCTCACAAAATAGGAACCGAGACCCGCAGGGACGGCAGAACTCCCAGATGACCTGCCCCCATGCTCTCGTTCACGTAGGAACACGACAGCTTTCTGCTGAGCCGCTCACCCCCACGACAGACTCAGGGACTTTTGCGCTGCAAAGTGTGAAGCGCGACGCTAACCTTTTGAGATCGGCAGTCAATGAGTTTAAGGGTGGCTAGGACTCTTCGCCGGTGCCGCCGCTTTTGCCTCGGCACTCGGCTTTGTATGCTTGTCCCAGTCACCCCCGCAAAGTTGGTCAACTTGGTACGTATAGTTCGCTATTGGGACAGGATGTGAAAAGAAGGGCCAATAACTGCTTGGGCGTTCGCCTTCTACCTGGACATAGAAAGCCACAATCATACGAGGCTCGTATTTGAAGAAGAACTCGTACGCCGCGGTATTTTCCACGCCTTCCGAGTAGTGATCCTTGAGATCCCTAGATACGAACTCCTCGTCAGTAACGTTAACCTGTTGTCCGTCCTTCAGTTGAAAGTAAGTTTGGTCACTGTTATACACCACGGGAAAATGGTCTCTTGTCCAATCGACATTGAGTACCTTACGCTGTGCGAGATTAGGACCGAGGTCTTTGTCGTCCAGAGGAACGAGCCACGCTGTCACGATGGCTTTCGTCACCTCGAATGGTCTCTTGCCGGGATTATTAACTTTAATTTGAAGACTCGCCTGACAGCTGTCAGGCTCTTGTTTTGCTTTATGTTGTGAGGCGGGCTGCAACGTTGCCCAATGGATTTCAGAACTAATTCCCAGCTTTGGTTCTAAGCCCGGAGCAATAGTCTGCTGGAACCCAATCCATGCCCAAGCACCGGCGGCTATGAGAGCCGCGATCTGAAACAACTTATTGATGGTATCTACCCACTGGTGAATCGTTTGTTTGGCCTCTTGCTGAGGCGCGATTTGTACGGCGGTTGATTCACCTCTGCCGACGGCGCTTACGGCCGATGAATCCTTCGTCTTCTTGGCGAGGTCAGCCTGATCTTCATCCGGAGGCATCGCTTGTTCCTCTATGATGTTTTCTTTTTTTATGTCCTTTACCCGCATAGTTACAGCGAGGAAGTCACTTATCCTCTTGGGCCTAAGTTATAATGTCAAAGTCGGGCTCTGCTTTCAACTATTGCTAACAGCCCCGACCATTGGGCGGGTGGCCCACCTTCAATGATGTCTGCGTGCACCATTCCCACTGAGGGTGCCCCATCCTTGCGTTTTTTGCAAGGGTGGGCGGCGATGCTGCCGGCACTATTTTGTCTTTCATGCCACACGGCTCGCACCGCACTTTGGCAGCAGCCGGGAGCTGGCCCAAGCTTGCAGCACCACTGAAGAGGCTGCCCCACCTTTCGCGGTTTTCGAAAGGTGGGCACTGCGGACCCCTGCAGCGCCGCCTACAGAATATATCTCGACAAATCCTGATCCTTAACAATGTCGGTAAGCATCTTCCGCACATAATCGGCGTCAATGATCACATGGTCGCCTTTTCGCTCCGGAGCATCAAAGCTAAGCTCATCCAGCACCCGCTCCATGATGGTATGCAGCCGCCGCGCTCCAATGTTCTCCGTACTCTCATTCACCCGAAAAGCAAAGTGCGCAATCTCCGACAGCGCCTCCGGAGTGAACTCCAGCTTCACCCCTTCAGTCTCCAGCAAAGCCGTGTACTGCTTCACTAAAGACGATTTCGGCTCAGTCAAGATGCGCACAAAATCCTCCATGGTCAGCGACTGCAACTCCACCCGAATCGGAAACCGCCCCTGCAACTCCGGGATCAGATCGCTGGGCTTCGAAACATGAAACGCCCCCGCAGCAATAAACAAAATGTGGTCGGTCCGCACCATGCCATACCGCGTGTTCACGGTAGTGCCTTCCACAATGGGTAGAATGTCGCGCTGCACCCCTTCGCGCGAAACGTCCGGCCCATGCCCACCCTCACGCCCCGCAATCTTGTCGATCTCATCCAGGAACACAATCCCCGAGTTCTCCACCCGATCGATCGCCATGCGCGTAACCTGATCCATATCGATCAGCCGCTGTTCCTCTTCCTGAATCAAATATTCAAAAGCCTCATTCACCTTCATCTTCCGCTTCTTGGTGCGCCCGCCAAAGATGTTCGGCAGCATGTCCTTGATGTTGATATCCATCTCCTCAACACCCTGGTTTGTCATAATTTCAAAAGACGGAAAATTGCGCTCCCGGACGTCGATCTCCACCTGCCGCTCATCCAGCTTCCCCTCCCGCATCTGCTGCCGCAACTTCTCCCGCGTGCGCGAAGAAGATTCAGTCAACGCCGTATTGCCGTCGATCACCACTCCCCCCGCAGTAGTAGGCTCAGCGGGCCGCGCCGGCGGAGATGGCGGCAGCAGTATGTCCAGCAGCCGCTCCTCCGCGTTGAGTTCAGCTTTGTCAGCCACGTCCTCCAGCTTCTCTTCACGCACGTTGTCGATAGCAATCTCAACCAGATCGCGCACCATCGACTCCACATCCCTACCCACATACCCAACCTCAGTAAACTTCGAAGCCTCCACCTTCAAAAACGGAGAATTCGCCAGCTTAGCCAGCCGCCGCGCAATCTCAGTCTTCCCCACCCCCGTCGGCCCTATCATAATTATGTTTTTGGGGATGATTTCTTCGGCTAGATCCGGGGTTAGTTTTTGGCGGCGGGTGCGGTTGCGCAGGGCTATGGCCACGGCGCGTTTCGCGTCCTTCTGGCCGATTACGTGTTTGTCGAGCTCGACTACGATCTCGCGGGGAGTGAGTTCGTCGAGGGCGAGTTGTTCTTCTTCGGCGCTGCTGGGTAGGTAGATGGCCATAAGGCAGTTCTCAGTTCTCGGTTCTCAGTTCTCAGTTGGGCAGCGAAATGTTTTTGCTGAGAACTGAGAACTGGGAACTGAGAACTCGCTACAACTCCTCAATCGTTACCATGTCATTGGTATAGATGCACATCTTGCCCGCGATCTTCATGGCTTCTTCGGCGATCTGGCGGGCGGTTAGCTGGGTATGTCTTGACAGGGCCTCGGCTGCGGCCTGGGCATAGGGGCCGCCGCTGCCGATGGCCGCTACGCCTCCATCGGGCTCGATCACGTCGCCTTGTCCGCTTAGCAGGAACGTCTGCTCTTTGTCACAGACCAGCAGTAACGCTTCCAGATGGCGCAGGTACTTATCGGTGCGCCAGTCTTTCGCCAGTTCTACTGCGCCGCGTCCGAGGTTGCCGTGGTACTGCTCGAGTTTCGACTCGAAGCGGCTGAAGAGGGTGAAGGCGTCTGCGGTGGAGCCGGCGAATCCGGCGAGGATCTTGTCGTTGTAGAGGCGGCGAATCTTCTTCGCCGTATGTTTGATGACGGACTCGCCGAGCGTGACCTGTCCGTCGCCGGCAAGAACCACGCTGCCGTTGCGGCGGATGGACAACACTGTGGTAGAACGGATCAGTCGCTTCGTCGGCATGGGCGCAATTCTTGATTATAGCAGCGGGGAAGAGGTTGCCAGCGTGTAGTCAGAACCCTTTCACCACAGAGACACAGAGGCACAGAGAAGACAAAGGAGAGACAAGGACATGCCGGATGGAAGAGTGGTGCTTCTCTGAGCGTCGTTCAGGCTCAGGACCATACACGAAGATTGAGTGGGCGAGCCGCCCGTTCCGCACACGGGCCCTACTACACAGGCTGTGGGAAAAAGCTGTCAATAGCCAAGTAGTAAACGATAAGGCTTAAGTCGCTGACAACGTTGGGCAAATATTTCCGGGAAAATGGCGGATTTACCCCTCTGAGCGTGATATAATATAATTATAGAGTAAAACTTTAGGAAAAATGAGGCGCGACCCATGGGTCGCGCCTTTTCTTTTGGGCGAAAGGGGAGAGGCGATGGCTAAGTGCAAGGGATTCAAGACTTTCAAGGAGCGGGGCGAGTGGGTGGAATTGCAGTTTATGGCGCGGGCGGTGCGGATTGGGTTCAAGGTGTCAAAACCATGGGGAGATTCGTCGGCTTACGATGTTGGCATTGAGTCGGGTCAGCGGATTCTGCGGGTGCAGGTGAAATCGACGGATTGCCGGACGCAGTATGGGTACCTGTGCCAGTTCAAGCCTAACGCACACAGTAAGCCTTACACGCTGAAGCAGGTTGACTTTTTTGCGGCCTATGTGATTCCAGAGGATGTGTGGTATCTGATCCCGGCGGCGGTGTTGTTGCGAGGGAAGCAGAAGAAGGCTCTGACGCTTTTGCCTGCGCAGCCGAAGCATCCGGAGCGGTATAAGTGTGAGTGTTACCGGGACGCTTGGGCGTTGTTGCTGCCGGAGCCTGCGCAGGCAAAGGCAGGGTCAAGAGCAAGGTCAAAGGCAGCGGACAGGAGTGTCCGCTCCACACGAGCAGAATCCAGGCTCTGTCTCTCCAAAAACCGGAAAGACGGGGACACCCGCGAGAGTTTGCAAGGGTGAAGCTGTTTAGTCGCGGTCGTGGTCGTGCTCGTCCCAGTCGCGATCAGTGTGCCAGCGGTGTTCGTGTTCATCCCACCAGCGGTGACGTTCACGCCAGCAACGCTCCCGGGCCTCGTGCAATTCACGGCGCTCGTGGTCTGCCTGTCTGCTGTGGCGTCCATGTTTCTCGATGGCCTCGTGGAGCTCATGATCGGCGTGAGCGATCCGGCGCTGACACCGGTCGTAGTCTTCGGCGTGAAGCCGGGGCACTGCGGTGAAAAGTAAAGCGGCTGCCAGTACGGCTGCTGAAAGCAGGGATGTCGCGGCGATAGAAAGCTTGTGCTCGCTGTCCATGAGGTATGCCTCCTCGGGTGCCTAGCTTCGATGCCTGCTGCTGTCTAAGGTTTGTATTGGTTTTAACTCGGCGGGCGGGACGTCCCGAGGCTGCCATTCTGGCCCTCCGGACTGCGGAACATTTTCTCTGCAATTTCCGTATCTAAGAGCATAAGGAGGCACAAATTATGTACTGCAACGCTTGCGGCAAGGCCATCGCTGAGGACGGCCGGTTTTGCTCCTATTGCGGCAATGTGGCGGGGATTTTGCCCACGCCGAAGAAACTGACGCGCTCCCGCACCGACAAAAAGATCGCTGGCGTTTGTGCCGGGCTGGCTCAGTATTTCGATCTTGACGTAACGCTCGTGCGCATCCTCTGCGTCTTCCTGACGCTCGCGACCGGAGTTTGTCCGGGCGTCGTCACCTACCTGCTGGCTTGGATCATCATTCCATCTGAGCCGGAACTGAAAACGATGGTCGCGGCACAACAGCCAGTGGCGGGTTAGGGTTCTTGTGAGACCACCGTGGAAGAGCAGCGCCTTCAGCGCCGCGAAAGCGTTGAAGTTAAGCAACCGGGCTTCAACCCTGACGAGCGTCCTTGTCGCGCCGACCGTCCCGCTACACCGCCAAACGGCGCGCGGATTCGCAACCGAAGCCTTGCCTAAAGCCCTCGGGATCAAGCTCCCTCGGTTCGCGATCCAGCAGTTCAGCCATCTCGCGACGACCCAGCGAAACCACCGCGTGCAGCTCAAATCCCATGCTTTGAAAATTTGCCTCTGTCGCTTTGTCCTTCACAGCGTACAAGACCACTGCATGCTTGACAGGTTTGATGTTGTATGACTTCGCCGCTATCAGTTCGTTGAAGCGGCGCATTGCATGGCACAACGACTTACCTCCCGCGCAGCTGTCGTCGACGGCGATGACATTCAATGCGAACTCAGTGCCGCGATTGTCAGCAAGCAGGACCCTCAGTCCCTCGAAATCCGTCTCATGCGGGACGGGATGGTCACGCTGAACCAGAGATCGGTCACGATCGCCCTTACAAACCACCCCTAGCCGCTTGCCGGTTGGAGAATTCCGCATCAGGAACTGCCTGGCGAGCGTTAAGTTCCCATCTTTCAGTGCCAGCACAACGTCGAACGCTGGGATAATGCCCCCCTCCTCCAACGCCTTCACCCAGTCCTCCAGCAGCGCAGCCAAGGGTGAGGGATCCTGACCGGTAAGAGACATTGCCCCCATCGTGTCGACATAGTACTCGCCACTGGCGTCAAACCTGAACCCGCCCTCAAGTCTGACCGTCCACCGCTTCAGGTCGACCAGAAGACGTTGCGACATCGGGCGAGAATCGGAACCATGAGGTGTTATCTGTGTATCCAGCAGACGGACTATCGCCTGAAAGTGGTCTTCTCGGAATCCGATCCCCTTCAACACTCTCCAGATACGGGCGGTCTCAGCGGCCGCTGCGTTCCGCGCGACCCAAGAATTGTGCGAAAGCCAACCCCACTGAATCAGTTGATCTCTGAGGTGGGTCACAGCCCATAGCAAGATAATTAGGGCCAAGACGACGCTCTCAACCGCGATGATCCAGGTTACCAAGTTCCACCTCGCACGGCGGAGTGCAGCCCTAGACAGGAGAGAGAGACTGCTCATCTATGCGAATCTGTGCCAGAGCCGCCATCAGCTCCAGGTCGGATTCGAAGACACAGAACCCAAGTCGTTCCGCAAAGGCTTTGATCGAGGCAATACGCTCGACGTCGGTAGTAACCGGCCAGATTGGCTGGTTGATGGCCCAGGGCACTCGTCGTCGAGTCACGGCTGCAAGAGGCACCCTCGGTTCCAAAGCATCAAGGTACTCATCGCCCACAAGCACGAGTCGAGTGAACGGTTCGGCATCGCTGATGATCTCACAGTATTCGCCTAGAGAAACGTCGCGCAAGACCGGCTTCAAGACAAGAGCGCTCGGAATCGAAGCGGCTTGCAGCAGGCGCAAATTCCTGATTCGCAGGGCGTAGGTCGCCGCCCGCGGTTCAAGCCGCCCGCAGTTGTGCTTTGTCGAAATCGAAACGCCCACCTTCAGTATCTCCCCACGTTCTTCGATGTCCCGGGCGATGTCAGCCAAACCCCGCACAAGGCGATCCGACAAGGCGGCCTTAGTGGAAACGCTGATTGACCGCCCGAGTGCGGCTGTTCTTCGAAGAATCTCGAGGGGCGTCTTTGTTGCGAACAAATCAACATCGCACGCGGGGTAGACTACATCAACGTCTGCGAGAAGGTCCGGGGAACGCTCAACCGCATCAAGGTCTAGCGGACGTTCGTACTGGCTGAACTCCGCAAAGCAGTACTGGCAACCGAACGGGCATCGCGCGTCCGGGAGCGTTAGCAGCATCCTTCGCATGGCTAAAACATAGCTAGAGCCGGGGCTGCTGTCAACGGCGCCGCAACGCGGGCACCGGCCCCGCATCAAGACCCTCAACAAGAAAGTTGTCGCGAGCGGCGCCTGCTTCAGTAGAATTTAAGGTTCCACGTGGGCCCCTTCTGCTGGCGCGGCTCGGGAGTATTCACTATGAACCAATTAGCCGACTATATCGAAGCAAATAGACTCGCATACGATTCGCTGGTAAAGGAGTATGGAGCCCGAATGCCGGATTACCAACTCAGGGACCGATTCGTCATTGCGCCATTCGTCTCCTACCTCACAAGCACATTCGGGCGGGCGCAGGTAAGTGTACTGGACGTTGGACCTGGCAGCGGGCTGAACTGCAAAATGTTCAGCGATGCCGGCCTGCATGCGACCGGCATAGACGTTTCTGCGTCGATGCTGGAACTGGCCCGGTGCACAGCGCCGCAAGCAAGTTTTCTCCACGGAGACTATCTGACGCACGACCTCGGTGGAGCTAGGTTTCACGGCATCTTCGCAAAGGCGATCCTCCATCTGTTTACACGCCCACACGCAAAGGCATTCATCCAGAAGAGCTACGATCTCTTGCTGCCGAATGGCTTGCTGTTCCTGTCCGTGGGGGTCGACGGCAGCCGGCGAGAGGGCTTTTATCCGAAAGCAGATTATGGGGGAGGGGTTCTCCGGTACCGCGTCTACTGGACCGAAGAGGACTTGGTAGATATCTTGCAGTCTGTGGGCCTCGACGTGGTCTACGAATGTTCGAATCGAGAATCCTCTCGGGGCAAGAACTGGTTAACCATCCTTGCCGTTCGAGGATCTTAGCCAGAACAAAGAGTCACAAGAGCGGCCTCCGGCGAGCGCCCCTTCGACCGCATGTTACACGCCCACGGTCTGTGCACTCGGCTTCGCCGCCAGCAACTGCCTCAGTACGTACTGCAAAATTCCGCCGTTGGCGTAGTAGAGAGCCTCCTGCGGGGTATCGATGCGGACCAGGGCGTTGAACTCGATCGCCTTTCCCTTACCTTTGGCGCGGATTTTTATCTCACTTCCCGCGGCGAATTGTTCGACTACATCGCGGATGCCGGTGATCTCGAACACTTCCTCGCCCGTCAGCTTGAGCGATTCGGCGTTCTGTCCAGCGAGGAACTGTAACGGTAGAACTCCCATGCCGACCAGATTCGAGCGGTGAATGCGCTCGTAACTTTCGGCGATTACGGCGGAGACGCCCAGCAGGCGCGGGCCTTTGGCCGCCCAGTCGCGGGAGGAGCCGGACCCGTATTCCTTGCCCGCAAGAATTACGAGCGGCGTGCCTTCCCCGATATATTTCTGGGAGGCGTCGAAGATCGACATTTCCTGATTGGTGGGCAGGTGGCGGGTGAAGCCGCCTTCCACGTTGACCAGTTTGTTGCGCAGGCGGACGTTGGCGAAAGTTCCGCGGACCATGACTTCGTGATTGCCGCGGCGCGAGCCGTAGGAGTTGAAGTCGGCGGGCTTGACGCCGTGCTCTTGAAGATATTTTCCGGCGGGACCATCTTTCTTAATCGACCCGGCGGGAGAGATGTGGTCGGTAGTAACGCTGTCGCCGAGCACGGCCAGCACGCGCGCTCCCTTGATGTCTTCGACGGGCGAGGGCTTCAGCTTCATGCCCTCGAAGTAGGGGGCGCGGCGGATGTAGGTGGAATCTTTTTCCCAGGCGTAAGTCTGGCCTTTGGGAATGGAGAGGCCGCGCCAGCGCTCGTCGCCTTCGAAAACTTCGGCATAGCTTTTCGAGAACATATCGGAGGTGACCGACTGCTGAATCGCTTCTTCCACTTCGCGCTGCGTGGGCCAGAGGTCGGCGAGGTAAACCGGCTTGCCGTCTCTGCCGTTGCCGATGGCGTCTTTGCGGAGATCGGTGTCGATGCGTCCTGCAAGCGCGAAGGCGACGACCAGCGGCGGCGACATCAGATAGTTGGCGCGGACCTCGGAGTTGATGCGGCCCTCGAAGTTGCGATTGCCGGAAAGCACGGAGGCAACCACCAGTTCTTTTTCGTCGATGGCCTGTGAAACTTCAGCAGGGAGCGGGCCGGAGTTGCCGATGCAAGTAGTGCACCCGTAGCCGACGATGTGAAATTTTAATTTCTCGAGATACGGCGTCAGGCCGGCATTCTCCAAATAATCACGGACGACCTTTGATCCCGGCGCGAGCGAAGTCTTCACCCAGGGCGGGACCGACAAGCCCTTCTCCACGGCCTTCTTCGCCAGCAATCCGGCGCCGATCATTACCGATGGGTTGGAAGTGTTGGTACAGGACGTGATGGCAGCGATCACCACGCTGCCGTGTTGGAGTGAGTCTTTCACGCTGGGCGGGACGTGCTCGTGCACGTTGGGATCTTCGATGCCGATGGCCGCAGGGCTGCCGCCTTCCTGCTCCCAGCGCTCGGAGTTGCCGGCGGCGACCGCTGCTTTCGCTGCGGGCGCGGCTCCAGCCTTGGGCTTGAGGAGCGAAGGCAGAGCTTTCTGAAACGAGTCGGCAGCTTGCGAAAGGATCACACGATCCTGCGGACGCTTCGGGCCGGCGAGGCTCGGTTCCACCGCCGCGAGATCGAGCGTGAGTAATTCAGAGTACTCTGCCTCGGGAGTCTTGTCGTCGTGGAAGAGTCCCTGCTCGCGGCTGTAGGCCTCGACCAGCGCAATCTGATCCGCACTGCGCCCCGTGAGCTTCAGATACTTCAGGCTTTCCTTGTCGACGGGGAAGATGCCGCAGGTCGCGCCATACTCTGGCGACATGTTGGCGATGGTCGCTCGATCGGCGAGGGGCAGATCGCGCAGGCCGGGACCGAAGTACTCGACGAATTTTCCCACGACTCCATGCTTGCGCAACATCTCGGTAATCGTCAGAACAAGATCGGTAGCAGTAGCGCCTTCGCGCAAGCGTCCCGTAAGCTTCACGCCGACGACGAGCGGAATCAGCATGGAGACCGGCTGCCCCAGCATCGCGGCCTCAGCCTCGATGCCGCCAACACCCCATCCCAGCACGCCCAGCCCGTTGATCATAGTTGTGTGACTGTCGGTGCCTACTAGCGTGTCGGGATAGGCTGTACGCTTGCCGTTGGCTTCGTGCACGAAGACTACGCGCGCTAGATATTCGAGATTTACCTGGTGCACGATTCCGGTGTCGGGGGGGACGATGGCGAGGTTGCGGAATCCGGTTTGGCCCCAGCGCAGGAAGGAATAGCGCTCTTTGTTGCGCTGGAACTCGAGCAGGGCGTTTACGTCGAAGGCGCTGGCGGTGCCGAACTCGTCGACCTGGACGGAGTGGTCGATTACCAGTTCTACGGGCTGAAGGGGATTGATCAGGGCCGGGTCGCCGCCTAGTTGCTGCATGGCGTCGCGCATGGCGGCCAGATCGACTACGCAGGGGACTCCAGTGAAATCCTGGAGCAGGACGCGGCTGGGAGTGAAGGCTATTTCTTTGTCGGGCTTGGAGTTTTTATTCCACGACGCCATCGAGAGGATGTCTTCTTTTTTTACGTTGCGGCCGTCTTCGGTGCGCAGGAGGTTCTCGAGCAGAATGCGCAGTGAGTATGGGAGATGTTTCGTCGAGATGCCCTGGTGGTCGAGGGCGTCGAGGCGGTAGATTTCGTATTCTTTGTTGCCGACTTTGAGGGTGGAGCGGGAGGTGAAACTGTTTAAGGACATGATGGCCTTCCTGATGGGTGGAACGTTTAATTTTAGTCGCTTTGACGGAGATTGCGTAGAGGAGAATCGAATAGAGGAGTTTCGGAACGTGCTGTCGTTTTGGAGCGGCAAACGACGTGCAACCTTCCGGCTCCAATGGCGCAGGGGATTCCGACGACTGGGAACCAAACGATTCATCGGACCCGGCGTCGCCGCTGTGTTCTACTCTACGTTGAAGGTCGCTTTCGCGTCTCCAGAATGCCTCGTCCAACCCAGCTCACGCTGCTCGGTTCGATACGAAACAACGAGCTCTTCTCTAGCCATTGGCTTAAGAATCGCCTACCACTGGAACCGGAATGGAACGAGTGTCAGAGGTCCGCGGCGGAAGCCCTGAAGTCAATTGTCGAGCTCTGGCAAGAACAACGAAGTCGAGTTGAACAATACGGCGGGGAGCAGAGTCTGGAGCAGGCATTCATCCAGCCCGTTCTCCAGGCTCTAGGATGGAAGCTTATCTACCAAACCCATCTTCGAGGACGGAAGCCAGACTATGCCTTGTTCCTTGACAACGCAGCACTGGACGCCAGCCTACAGGCGGGTCGCGCCCATTCCGACTTCTGGAAATACGCTACCGTCCTTGCGGATGCTAAGGCATGGCATGTCGCGCTAGACCGCCCCACGATTACCGACCAGCAGCGCGAGTATCCGCCTGAACAGATCGAGTGGTACCTGAACAACAGCCTACTTAACTACGGAATTCTAACCAACGGCAAGCGATGGCGGCTAATTCCAAGACGGTATGACCCCGGACAGCCCCGTTTTCAGACCTATTTTGAGTGCGACTTGGCATCGCTGCTCGACAGCCGACTTTCCCAATCCACGCGCTTATTAACGCTGTGGGAGGGTTTCGATGACTTCATTCAGTTTTTTCTGTTTTTCGCCCCGTCTGGTTTCACCAGCACCTTGGAACGGCCCGCCCTCGTTGAGCGAGCAAGAACAGGAAGCAGCCACTATCGCATCGGCGTTGGGGACGGACTAAAGCAGCGGGTCTTCGAGGCACTACGTCTGTGCATCGAAGGCTTCCTTTCGCATGAGCCGAACAAAATAAATGCAAAAACCGGGTTAGAGGAGTGCAGGTACAACAGCCTCGTGCTGCTCTACAGACTTCTTTTCATCCTCTATGCCGAAGATAGAAAACTACTGCCGTATGGCGTCGACAGGGCGTACACGGAAAACCGATCACTGGGGCGTTTTCGAGACGAAATAGCAAACAGACTCGACAGAATTCGTGAGCGACGACAGGCAGACTATCAGGGCGGCGAGGCCACGCTTTGGCCTGACCTGCACAACCTTTTCCTTCTGATAGATGATGGTGCCGCTCGATACAATGTTCCCCCTTACAATGGCGGTCTATTCGACAGCGAAGCGCATCCGTTTCTCAAGGACAAGGTTCTCCCCGACTCGTATCTGGCCCGAATCATCGACCAACTCGGGCGCGCAGAGGATCGTTCTCACGGAGACATGCCGAACCTGGTTCGAGTTGACTATCGCGACCTGGCGATCCAGCATCTGGGCAATTTGTATGAAGGACTCTTGGAATTGCAGCCTCACTTCGCTCATGAAGACATGTTCGAGATTCGAACCAAGGACCCTGACGGCGAATACCGCCACGTCCCAGCCACTGCTCCGATCCCGCGAGGGTTCGTTCGGACAGGCAACGACTTCATAAAAGGTGCGGTCTTCCTGCTTAGCGATAAAGGGGAGCGAAAGTCATCCGGCAGCTACTACACCCCGAACAACATTGTCGACTACATTGTCGAACACACACTCGGGCCGCTGTGCGAGGAAATTGACAAGGGGCTTCGTTCTGAAATCTCGGCGGCCGAGGCGCATGTAAGGCGGAGTTCAGAAGAGCGTCGAGCCGCATTTGAAGCCCAACTGGAGGGGCTACGCGGTCAGTTTGCGGAAAGGGTCCTCCAGTTACGAATACTTGACCCTGCGATGGGGTCTGGACACTTTCTCATCCGCGCGTGCCAGTATCTCGCGGAGCAAATTGCTACAAACCCAAACACTCACTACACGATGACGGAGGCCTTGCAAAGCGACGAATCCATCTTGACCTACTGGAAGCGTCGCGTCGCCGAGATATGTCTCTTCGGTGTCGACAGAAACTTCATGGCAGTTGAGCTTGCGAAACTCGCGCTTTGGCTAGAGACGATTGCCAAGGCTCTCCCCCTAACATTTCTCGACCACCACCTTCGGCACGGTGACAGCCTGGTAGGAGCCTCTTTGGAGGACTTGAGAAGCCTGCCGGATGCCCCGCCGATATTCGAGCAAGTCTTCGATGAAAAACTGAGGGCTGCACTGCCGAATGTCTTGGCGGCGCTATCCGAAATACGCGCGCTGCCGTCTACTGACGTTCCGCAGGTAAAGCAGAAAGGCAAATTGTTCCAGAAGTGCGAGGCGATTCGCAAGCCTTTCAGCATCCTGGCCGATCTATGGTGCTCGACATTCTATACCGACAAGGACGGCCGTCTAACCCTCGACGAATACGGAACTCTAGTGGAGCGTTTGGTTAGACCCAACCAGTTCAAGCTGGCCGTTAACGCGCCGCGATACGAAAACGGGCTCCGGGTGGCGGCTAGCGAAGTGACGCCGTTTCACTGGCAACTGGAATTTCCCGAGGTATTCCAATCGCTAGAGGGTCGCCGCGGCGACGCCGGGTTTGATGCCATTCTAGGGAACCCTCCGTACGACGTTCTCTCTGAGAAGGAAACTGGGAAGAGCCTGACTGGACTGAAACAATTCCTGAGATTCTCGACTGTTTATCGACCATCATTCGTCGGGAAAAACAACCTCTACAAGCTTTTCATGTGCCGATCCCTCTCGTTGCTCGCCGAAGGAGGGAGGCTCGGATTCATCACGCCGATGCCCTTGTTGGGCGATGAGCAGGCGGTGGGGATCAGAAAGGCCATATTCAAACAGGGAGCATTCACGGCTGTCGAGGCGTTCCCCCAGAAGGACAATCCCATAAAACGAGTGTTTAGGGATGCCAAGTTGTCGACCACCATCGGAATTGTTCGCCGAATCGCCGGGAAGGAGGCTCAGCAAACGCAGTTTGTCGCACGAGTACACCCGGCTAATGTGATTTCCGAAGCTTCTCCCTCCCTGAAGCTGACTGCCAGCGACGTATCGCTTTACGACCCATCCAATTTAACCGTCGTTAGCTGCTCCCAGGCGGATTGGAACCTTGCCGTTCGTGTTATGCAATCGGGCCGCTTTCAAAGGTTGGGGAACGCCTGCACATCTTATCAGGGAGAAGTGAACGAAAAGACGGACGCAAATTTTCATTCAGGCAACTCGCAGGATGGACAACTTGTTCTGCGCGGTTCCAACGTAACCCTCTATCTGCTGCGAACGGCGTCCCAAGGCGAGCCCCGCTATCTCGATGCTGGCGCGTTTCTAGGAAGCAAAGGAGCGAACACAAAGGTCCATCACTCCAAACAGGAGCGGATTGGTTTCCAGCGGAGTTCACCTCAAAACACCTTCCGTCGAATAGTCGCGTGTCCGATACCGGCGGGCGAGTTTTGCTTCGACACGATAAGCTATGTCCCCTACTCGGAATGCAGAATACCGCCCCTTCTGCTCCTAGCTCTGCTTAACAGCAAATTACTCGACTGGTACTTTCGTCTAGGAAGCACCAACTCAAAGGTCAACGAGTACCAATTCAACAATCTGCCATGTCCAGTCTTCGGCACGGGCGACGAATTGAACCCGCGAGGGCTGACTCTCGAAGCCGTTCAAGAGGGGCATTTGGCGGATGCGTTCGACATGCTGGCACCAGCAATGCAAACCGCCCCCTTTAGCCGGGGCGTCTCGGATGCAATCGTTCTCGCGACGAGGCGCATCATCGAAGAGGAGAAAGGACGCGGAGAAATAAGCAGGCACGAACGGTCAGCACTTACCGAAGAAGCCCAACCCTATCAGGAGTTCATCGATAGGATCCTATTTGCAATGGCCGGAACCACCGAAACAGAGGCAGCCGAACTAGTTGGAAGGCTCGCCGCCATGATGTGATCCGAAGGCTAGCAAGCCTGGTGCCCTCGGCGAAGGAATAGGGGCGGAACGCACGCAACTTCTGCCAATTAGCACTCGCCGCCTCCGAGTGCCAGTCCAGGCGCCACTTTGAGCCTCATCTTTGGCGGGCGTCTCAACTCCCATCGTTTGTTTTGCTTAAAGGGCTTTGTCCATACATCTCGATCAGTACATCCTTGGATGCACAAATGTTCCAGTTGGAACATTAGGCACAATGTTCCGGTCGGAACATTAGAGCGATTTGCCACACCAGTCCCGCCGGGAGTGTGAAAGATACTCCAGCTAACGCGCGGCGATCCAGACTTGGTAGCCGACTACCGCCATCATGAACAGCAGGTAGAGGCGGAGCGCCCAGAGGACTAGAAGTTCGGGGCCTTTTAGGTGGCGGCGGGGGATGGGATGCTTTTTGGCTTTTACCAGCTGATCGGGTTCGAGCGAGGATAGGACCCAGGTTTGATCGGAGGGTGCGGGGTGCGCGTGATTAGTTTTCACCATTTAGGCTGCAACTCCTAAGCCGTGCTCGTTGAGACTCCAAGCAAAAGCAGATTCCTCGGCCAAAGAACGGCCTTCGGAATGACAACACGGAATGACAAGGCTGTCGGCAACTTCCGTCGTTGTTTCCGACAAACGCACGACTACTTTCCCCCCAGCGCGGCGAAGATGTTGGGGGCGATGATGCTGATGCCGAAGAGGACGCCGGCTGAGGTCAGAATGAAGACTACGGCGGTCGCCAAGCTGTTCGCCCACCATGGGCTGACCAGGTCGCCCATGATTTCTTTGTCATTGACCAGCATGAAGAGGAAGACTAGCGCTGGGGGCATGGCTAGAACTGCGACCACGTTTACGATTAGAACCACGTAGACCAGCGGCAGGCCTGGGATTAGCACGATGGCTGCAGCGGCGACGGCGCACAGAGTGAGCACAGCGTAAAACGATTTGCCTTCTCCCATGGGGAGGTTGAGACTGTGCGGTTTGTGGGTGACTTCTCCGAAGGCATAGGCCGACGAGGTTGAAATGGTGATGGCGGCTACGATGCCAGCCTCGACCATGCCGAGGGCGAAAAGTGATGCGCCGAAGCGTCCGATGAGGGGCTGGAGGGCTTGGGCAAACTCGGCGGCCTGAAAATTGTCGGCGGTCATCTGATGGGCGAACAGCGGCGCGGTGGCGAGGATGGTGGCGATGGCCGCGGCCGTTGCCAGCGCGGCCCCCAACACAGTGTCGATGCGGCCGAAGCGGATGTCTTTGGTGGTCATTCCTTTGTCGACGGTGGCACTCTGCTGAAAGAAAAGCATCCAGGGTGTGACCGTGGCTCCGATGTCGGCAAGGACGATCAGCAGAGTGTCTTTGTTGAAGCCGGGGAGCGGTTGCCAAGTGATGAATGCGTGGCCGACCGAGTGCCAGGTGGGATGGGTCATGAGGGCGACTGGAATGAAGATGAGGTTGAATACGGCTGCGGCGAGGGTGATGCGTTCCCAGGTCCAATAGCGGTGACTCATTAAGGCGGCGTAGAGGATAACTAGCGCAATGAGGACTGCTACCCAGGGAGGCACGCCGAAGAATCCTAAGCCCGCACGGATGGCGATGAACTCGGTGATGAGAGTGAGGAAGTTGCCGATGCCGAGGTCGATCATGGAGAACCATCCCCAAAAGGGACCGAAGCGTTCGAATATCAGTTCGGCGTGTCCGCGATGGGTGGCGGCGCCGAGGCGTACGGTCATCTCCTGGACTACGATCGCCATGCAAAACGTCAGGGCAACAAAGGGGATGAAGAATCCGATGCCGAACTTGGCGCCGGTGGCGGCGTAAGAGAGCATGCTGGGGCCGTCATTCTCTCCGAGCATGACCAGGACACCGGGTCCCACGAGCAACCACAGCAGGCGGGCTCTGGAGGAAAAGCCCCGCTGGGCGCGGGCTGACGACACGCGGACGCGGTCGTGGGCACGGTCGACGTCTTCGTGAGTAATGACTACTACTTCGTCTTCGGTCTGGGTGGCGACGGGCTTCATCGGTTGAGGGTTGCGGTTGAATCTCCACCGATGCGTCCGGGCGGGACGTTCCCCGGCGGAGATTAGCGTAAGTATACACGAAGGAATAAACTATGGTTAACTAAGTGGCGAGGTCTCAGGGGCTAAAGCCCGCGGTCCGTTGTGGGATCTGACGCGGCCCTGGAAGGGCCGCTCTTCCACGGTGGCGCAAGCGGCGGAAGCGGAGAGACGCGACTCCGGGAGCTGTGCCCTTCCCAACCTATTATCGGCAGTTATAGAAATGCCCAGCTTCCGTGGTGGCGCAAGCAGATTGCATAGGTCCTTCGCTTCGCTCAGGATGACAGAGCTTTGTCAGACGGTACTCAGCGGGTGGGGCGCTGGTCGGCTGTGGAGACCCAGACGCGCTCGGCGGCGGCACGGCCGAGGGAGATGTTGCCGGCGGTGGTGGATATGGTCAGAGTCTGGTCGTAATTGCGTTCGAGGAGGCGCAATTTTGATCCGGGACGAATGCCGCGGGCTTCGAGGAACTCGAGCAGGCGGCGGTCGCGCTCATAGATCCCGCTGACGGAGTAGGCGGCTCCGGGCGCAGCATCGGCGAGCAGCAGCAGTCCGCGATGGCGGCGACTGGCGGGGCTTTCCATCTCGCTCAGGTTGCCATGAGGGCAAGCGCCTCCCTTGCCCAACTTGGCCAGGAGTTTGGCTTCGAAGTCAGGCGAGACGGCGTGCTCGAGGCGCTCCGCTTCGTCGTGTACCTTCCACCACTCCATGCCGAAGAGTTCCGACAACATGCGTTCAATGAGGTGGTGGCGGAGCGTGAGTTTGCGGGCGATCTTGCGTCCCGCGGCGGTGAGGCGCACGTGGCCGTCGGTCTGGACGCGAACCAGGCCGTCCTTCTTCAGACGGCGCACTGCCATGGTGACGGCGGGGGCTGACACCTTCAGCCAGTCCGCGAGGCGCGCGGAGATGACGGATTCTCCTTCACTCTCGGCCTCGAGGATGGCTTTGAGATAGTCTTCTTTGGAGACGGTGATCATCTGGGGAGATTATACGACGGAGTTAAGTGTGGTTAAGGCGAGGAACAAAACCTTTAACACAGGGGGCACAGGGGACACAGAGGCTTCGAACATCGGAGTGAGGAATGATTGCCGGAGAGTGGGCGTTTGACAGGTTTCCGCGTCTGACCCTAACCTTGATTCTCTGGCTATGAAAGTTCTGGTTCTCGGCAACGGTGGGCGCGAGCACGCTTTGATATGGAAGCTGCGGCAGTCCCCGCGTGTTTCGAAACTTTACTGCGCTCCGGGCAACGGGGGCATCGCGGACGAGGCGGAATGCCTCCCGGTTGACCTGAAGAGTCTCAACTCAATCGTGGCTTTGGGCGAGCAAGTGCGGCCGAACCTCACGGTGGTGGGTCCTGAGTTGCCGCTGACGCTGGGTGTGGTGGATGAGTTCACGCGTCGCGGGTGGCCGGCATTCGGGCCTACGAAGGCTGCGGCGCAACTGGAATCGAGCAAGAGTTTCGCGAAGGAGTTTCTGCGGCGTTATCGCATTCCTACTGCTCCCTATGCGGTCTGCGACTCGGTGGAAGAGGTGCGCGCGGCCCTGACACACTTTCACTTGCCGGTGGTGGTGAAGGCCGACGGATTAGCCGCGGGCAAGGGCGTGGTGATCGCGGCGACGAAGGAAGAGGCTGCCCGGGTGGCGGCCGAAATGTTCAGCGGCAAGATGGTGGGACAGGCCGGCTTGCGTGTGGTGCTGGAAGAATGTTTGAAGGGCGACGAACTTTCTTTTTTGGTGCTGAGCGACGGTGAACGGGTTGCGCCGCTGGTGGCGGCGCAGGATCACAAGCGAGTGGGCGACGGCGACACCGGGCCTAACACGGGCGGCATGGGCGCTTACTCGACTGCCGACATTGTGGACGACAAGATGCGCGACTGGCTGGTGCATCACATTGCGCGTCCCGTGGTCGAGGGGATGAAGGCGGAGGGGGCGGAGTTCAAAGGCGTGCTCTATTGCGGATTGATGATGACGGCTCGCGGTCCGATGGTGCTGGAGTTCAACTGCCGGTTCGGCGATCCGGAGACGCAGCCGATTCTGATGCGGCTGGAGAGCGATCTGGTGGAGGCGCTTGAGGCGTCGATTGAAGGCAGGGTCAGCGAAGGCGATTTCAAGTGGTCGCGGGAAGCGGCGGTGTGCGTGGTGATGGCTTCCGGAGGATATCCGGGGACGTTTGAGGTGGGAAAAAATATTGTGGGGCTTGGTCAGGCTGCGGCGATTGAGGGCGTGAAGGTTTTTCACGCAGGGACATCGAAACGGGATGGAGAATTCTATACCGCGGGTGGGCGGGTGCTGGGCGTGTCGGCTCGGGCTGCTGATCTGGAGACGGCCGTCGAGCGGGCTTATCGGGCTTGCGAGAGGATTCGATTTGAAGGGGCGCATTACCGGAAGGACATTGCGGGGCGGGCGCTGAAGAAGTAGGTCGCGGATTGGCCTGCGGAGTGCGGGTAAGAATGTGCGGTGGTGGAAATTCCCATTGGAGGCACGCGTTGCGTAGGAGCGAAAGGGATCCTTCGACTGCGGTTGTGCTTCACTTCGTGAAGTACAACCTTCGCTCAGGATGACAGTGTGTTTTCTAGAGGAGATCAATGAGTAAGGCTCTGGTTTCTATCGTGATGGGCAGTGATTCTGACCTTGAGATTATGCGCGAGGCCGGGAAGGCGCTGGAGGAGTTTGGGATTGCCTACGAGATCGATGTGACTTCGGCGCACCGTTCGCCGGACCGTACGGCTGACTTTGCTCGAAAGGCCGCTGGGCGCGGGATTTGCGTGATCATTGCGGGGGCGGGAGGGGCGGCGCATCTGGCGGGCGTGATCGCGGCTCACACTACGCTGCCGGTGATTGGCGTGCCGATTCCCTCCACGTCGTTGCAGGGGATGGATTCGTTGCTGGCGACTGTGCAGATGCCGGCGGGGATTCCGGTGGCGACTGTGGCTATCGGGAAGCCGGGCGCGATCAATGCCGGAATTCTTGCGGCGCAGATGATTGCTTTGGGGGATGCTGCTATTGCGAAGAAGCTTGTCGGGTACAAGGAGAAGCTGGCGCGGGGGGTGGAAGAGAAATCGAGGAAGCTGAAGAGTTCTTTGAACGGATGAATCCCTGGAACCCGACGACGGCGTCGGTGGCGGAAGCAAGTTGCATAGGTCCTTCGCTTCGCTCAGGATGACAAGCGGTCACTGTGTTGTAGAGGACCGATCCCTTACAGCTTCAATCCCTTCAAGTATTCACGGAACGGTTGTCCTAAGTCCTCTCGCTTGAGGGCGAACTCTACTGTGGCTTTCAGGAATCCTAGTTTGTCACCGGTGTCGTGGCGGCGGCCTTCGTAGACGTAGGCGTACATTTTTTCTTTTTGCAGAAGGAGGCGCATGCCGTCGGTGAGCTGCAGCTCGCCACCTGCTCCGGCGGGCGTATTGGCGAGGCAGTCGAAGATTGCGGGAGTGAGAATGTAGCGGCCGATGATGGCGAGGTTTGAGGGCGCGTCTTCGGGCTTGGGTTTTTCCACCATGTTCTTGATTTCGTATAGACGCTCGCCGAATCGGCTATCTTCGACAGGCTTCACGTCGAGGACGCCGTATGACGAAATCATCCTTCCTTCAACGACCTGAGTTGCCAGCACCGAGCACTGCGTCTGATCGAAGACCTCGACCATCTGCTTGAGGCAGGGGACCTCGGCGTCGATCACGTCGTCGGCGAGAAGCACGGCGAAGGGTTCGTTGCCTACCAGTTCGCGCGCCATCAATACAGCGTGGCCTAGTCCTAGAGCTTCTTTCTGCCGGACGTAGGCGATGTGCATCATGTCGGAGATGGAGCGCACGATCTTGAGCAGGTCAAGTTTCTTGCGATCTTCGAGCATTCTTTCGAGTTCGTAGCTGACGTCGAAATGGTCTTCGATGGCCTGCTTGCCGCGGCCAGTGATGATGAGGATCTGGTCGCAGCCCGAGGCCATGGCTTCTTCGACGCCGTATTGGATGATGGGCTTATCCACCAGCGGGAGCATTTCTTTGGGCTGGGCCTTGGTTGCAGGCAGGAAGCGGGTGCCGAGGCCGGCTGCGGGGAAAACAGCTTTGCGGACTTTCATGGGCATAGGGCGGTCGTTGGCCGGTAGTCGTTGGCCGGTAGTCGTTAGTCGACGACCATTAGTGTCGGCGGTTCGACTCCGGTTGCCGGACAATTGTACCTGCTGGGGTTTGTGGCTGGCGATACATGGCCCAGCGTAGAATTGTGGTGCTTGGTTGTCGTCACATCGACCGCTTCATTTGCAATCCAGCCGAACATCGCTTAGCTTTCTTCCTCAACAGTACAGGCCGCAAGAGGAGCCATTCCTATGAAGGCTGTGAAAGTCTGCATTGTACTGGCATCGATGACCTTCGTGGGCTACGCCCAGGTCGGCTCGCGCGACTCCGACAAAGCCCGGGTTCTCTCGCTCGAAAATGCCTGGAACGAAGCTGAGAAGCACAAAGACGCAAAAGCGATCGACGGCCTGCTGGCGCCCTCGTTTGCTTATACCGATTCCGACGGGTCCCTCATGAACAAGCAGCAATTTCTCGCCAGCATCAGCGCCGCCGGCTACCATCCAGAGCAGATCGTGAATGACTCGATGAACGCGCAGCCTTACGATCGTGCGGTCGTGGTTACTGGAACTTATCGGGAGCAGGGGACGGAAAAGGGTAAGGCCTACACGCGGCGCGGACGGTTTACCGACACTTGGGTCCAGGAGAATGGGGCGTGGCTTTGCGCGGCCAGCCAGGAGACGCTGATTGGGCGTTAGCGCGGCCGCAGTGGCTTCAAGACTGAGCGAGCTTCCGGCACGGCTGCAAAGTCGCGCCCTTTTCAAAACTAAGCTGGTCCGCTGGCGGACCGAGCTTCTGACGCTGTTTCCGCGCTGGCAAGTTGCTCCAAAATCGCGCGCAATGCGCGTAGCACTTCTTCCGCAGCGGTTGCTTTCAAGACAAATTTCAGCATGCCATCCGGGGTAAACTGCGCGCCGCGCTGAGCGGAGACGAAGCGGGCCAGTTGCTCGGGATCTACGGCGGCGTTCTGCTGAAACTTGAAAGTAACGAAGTCGCGTTTGCGCTCGATGGCGTTCACACCGACTTTCATGCACAAGAGTTTGAGCGAGGCGTAGTCGAGCAGGTTGCGGACTGCGGGCGGAGGCGGGCCGTAGCGGTCTTCTAGTTCTGCGGCTACGTCGGTTAGTTGCGATTCCGTCTCTACTCTCGCTACGCGTTTGTACATCTGCAGGCGCTGGTTCTCTTCGGGGACGTAGTCCGCGGGGATGCGAATGTTGAGACCGAGATTGAGCTGGGTTTCGGCTTCGTCCGGCGCGGCTTCGCCTTTCATCTCACGCACGGCACGCTCGAGCATTTGTGTGTAAAGCTCGAAGCCGATGGCTTCGATGTGTCCGCTCTGCTCGCCGCCCAGCATGTTGCCGGCGCCGCGGAGTTCGAGGTCAAGGGCGGCGATTTTGAATCCCGCGCCAAGGTCGGAAAATTCTTTCAGGGCGGCGAGGCGGCGGCGCGCGATGGGCGTGAGTTCGATTTCCGGCGGAAGCATGAGATACGCATAGGCGCGGCGGTTGGATCGGCCTACTCGTCCGCGTAACTGGTAAAGCTCGGAGAGACCGAGGCGGTCGGCGCGGTTGATGAGAATCGTGTTGCACAGTGGGATGTCGAGACCGTTCTCGATGATCGTGGTCGAGACCAGAATGTCGGCTTCGTGGTGCATGAATTTCAGCATCACTTTTTCGAGTTCGCCTTCCGACATTTGTCCGTGGCCGACGATGATTCGCGCCGGGGGGACGAGCGCCTGGATCTTGGCGGCGATTTCCCAGATGGTGTCGACGCGGTTGTGGACGAAGTAGACCTGCCCGCCGCGTTCGAGTTCTTGCTCGATGGCGGACTGGATTAATTTTTCATCCCAACTGGCGACTACGGTCTGGATCGCCATGCGATCTTTGGGCGGAGTTTCGATCACGCTCATGTCACGCAGTCCTACCAGCGACATGTGCAGGGTGCGGGGGATGGGCGTGGCTGACATGGTTAGCACGTCCACTTGCTTGCGCATTTGCTTGATGCGCTCTTTGTGGCGGACGCCGAAGCGCTGTTCTTCGTCGACGATGAGCAGCCCGAGATCGGAGAATTTGATGTCTTTGGAGAGAATACGATGAGTGCCGATTAAGACATCGATTTTGCCAGTTTCGGTTTTTTGCAGAATTTCTTTTTGTTGCTTTGGGGTGCGAAAGCGGCTGATCATTTCAATCGTGACTGGAAATGGAGCGAAGCGCTGCTTGAACGTTTCAAAGTGCTGGAAGGCCAGCACGGTGGTGGGCGCGAGCACGGCGACCTGCTTGTTGTCATTGATGGCCTTAAAGGCGGCACGCATGGCGACTTCGGTTTTGCCGTAGCCGACGTCGCCGCAGAGCAGGCGGTCCATGGGCTGGGAGGACTCCATGTCGCGAATTACGTCTTTGATGGCCTGGGCCTGGTCTTCGGTTTCGCTGAATTCGAAAGCGTCTTCGAACTCACGGAACCATTCGTTGCCCGGCGGGAAGGCGTGTCCGACGGCGGTTTTGCGCTCGGCGTAGAGCTTGAGGAGTTCGTCGGCCATGTCTTTCATGGCCTTGCGCACACGCGATTTCGTTTTCGCCCACGACTGTGTGCCGAGATGGCTCAAGGCCGGCTTGACGCCTTCCGAGGAGCGGTACTTCTGCACCAGATCGAGGCGAGTGAGCGGAACATAGAGGCGGGCGGCTTCTGCGAATTCAAGCAGCATGAACTCGGCGGGGCCGTCGCCGTGGTTGATTTCCTTTAGACCTTGATACTGGCCGATGCCGTGCTCGACGTGCACAACGTAGTCGCCGACCTGCAGATCGCGGAAGTCGGAGAGGAAGGCGGAGACTTTGGATTTTGATCGTTGTGGACGCGAGGCCACCGACTCGGATTCGTCGAACAGATCGCGCGCGCCGAAGACGGCAAGATTGGCCTCGGGCAGCAGCACTCCGTCGGGGATGTAGGCGGTGGCAAGGGTGGTGGTGAGGACTTCGCCGGCGAAGTAGCTGGTTTCGTCGGCATAGCTTTCGCCGCCGCGGGTGCGGCTTCCCAGGCGGAAGGAGACGTTGTACTCGGTGAAAACATCGGCCAGGCGCTCGACCTCTCCCGTGTTCGGCACGGCGAAGAGGACTCGTTTGCCGGCGGCGTTGAGCTTCTGCACTTCCTCCAGCATCGCGGGAACTGCGCCATGGAAGCGCGGCGAGGGCTGGGTGAGAAATGTGACTGAGTGTTCGTTCAGGTCACGGGTGATGCCGAGGTGCTCGATGTCGGCACCGGGAAGGGCTGCGGTTTTCGTCCACCAAGGTTCTGGCGGCAGGTAGAGATCTTCGGGGCGGACCAGGTTGCCGACGCCGCTGCGTTCGTGGGCTTCGCCGACGCGGGTCCAGAAGCGGTCGAACTCCTGTCTTAGTTGATCGGTCTCGTCGAGGAGAATCGCAGCGCGGGGGATTAGATCGAAGATGGTGCTGTCGGCTCCGGCCACCGGAGTGTAGAACTCCCAGCCGGGGAAAACGTTGACTCCGCCGGCCCGGACGGCCGCTTCCACGATTTCTTCGTTACCGACAATGCGCTTGCCGCTGAGGCGGGTGTGAATGGCACCGAGCAGATGTTCGCTGACCGGGGTTTCAGTGAGGGGAAGCAGCAGAGCTTCGTCGACGGGGGTTGAGGAGCGTTGGGAAGCGGGATCGAACTTGCGAATGGAATCGGCTTCGTCGCCGAAGAACTCGATGCGCAGGGGGCGGTCGGCCTCGGGAGAATAAACATCGAGAATGCCGCCGCGGACGGCGTATTGGCCCGGCATTTCGACCACGTCGGTGACGGTGTAACCGACGGTGTTAAGGTGAGCGAGCAGGGCATCGAGATCGAAAGATTCGCCGCGGCGGAGGGTGCGGGCGAGGTCGGCGTAGTAGTCGCTGGAGCGCAGGCGGATGGCCGTGGCAGCTACGGGCGTCACCACGATCGAAGCCGCGCCAGTCGCGATCTTCCACAGAGCAGTGGCGCGTTCCTCCTGGAGTTCCGGGTGCGGCGAGAGATTCTGGAAGGGGAGCACGTCGCGCGCGGGGAGAGAGATGACCGAGTCTGGATCGCAGGCGGCGGTGAGTTCACAGAAACCGCGAAGAACCGGAAGGAAATCTTCAACGGCGCGGTTGTCGTTGACTACAAAGATCAGGGGACGTCCGGCGGCACGCTGGAACAGCACGAGCAGCAGGGCCTTGGCCGTGGAAAGGAGGCCGGAGACACGAATACGCCCCGTGCCCTCCTTGAGGTGGGAGGCTACACGCGCGAAGGCGGGAAGCTTTTCTACGTCCACGAAGAGTTCGCGGACGAAGGGAAGAAGCATGCAGGATTATTTTAGCAGGAGCGGCCAGACTCAGAGGAAAGGCCGGCGAGCCCCGCTCTGCCGGGACGGCCGAGGCGGCTGTCTCCACATGGGTTGTGCTATTGACGCAGCAGCGGGCGGGTTAGGCACGTGGGGCCGCCGCTGCCGTTGATGCAGAGTTCGGTGCCGGGGAAGGTGCGGACATCGAATCCGGCCTGGCGGCGGCGGGCGTTGGTGTGGCGATTCTCTTCGAGGGCCAGCAGGCGGTGGTTACCGAGTGCCAGGATGTTGCAGGCTAATGTGTCGCGCTCGGAGGGGTCGATCTCAATGAAGTTGAATCCGCGAGACTTGAGCAGTTCGACGGTCTCGACTGCGAGCCAGGGCAAATCTACGAGCGCCGTGCGCTCATCGAGCAGGCTGATCAGCGACATGAGATGCAGGCACGCGGATGGGCCCGGGCCGTAAGGCAGGGGGGCGGAAAGGACCTCCACGCCTTTCGGCGAAAGAAGAGAGCGCATTTGTTGAATGCCGGCGGCGTTGGTGCGATAGCCGTGCCCGATCAACAACGTTTCAGCGTCGAGCCACACGATGTCTCCGGCTTCGGTGGTACCCGGGAATCCCATTGCGCCAAGGGTTGGGATGTCCAGAGCCTCGCAGAACGAGCCATGGTGTGGGCCTTCGGCCACGCGGCTGGGCTTGCCTGGACGCATCACGATCAAACCGTAGTCGGTAGGAAGAGACGCGTCGTGGGCGTAGACGGCGTCGAGGGAGAAATCGGGCGCGGGGGGCATCTCGAGAATCTGGGCGCCCGCGGCTTGCAACTCGAGGCAAAAGGTTTCATGCTGCGATTGCGCGGTGACGAAGTCGAGCGGATGTTGAAAGCCTAAGGCTTCCCAACGCGCGGCGCGCTCCGGTTGGTTCCAGCCTGCGGTTCGCGGGGAACACACCATGACGCGCTGCAGCGCGCCGACCATCGAGTGTCCGTTGAACCGCGTCTTGGTTACGGCCTCTGGCATCTTGCCCCACAACGTTCTGAACCTGTAGAACCTGATGGGAATCTATATGGGCATTATGGCAAAAGCAACGTGGGAAGGCGCGGTTCTGGCCGAAAGCAATGCGACGGTAGAGGTTGAAGGCAATCAGTATTTTCCGCCGGAAGCGATTCGCAGGGAATATTTCAAGCCGAGCGATGCGCATTCGGTGTGTCCGTGGAAAGGTACGGCAAGCTACTACGACGTAGAAGTCAAAGGGAAACGCAACGCGGGCGCGGCCTGGTTTTATCCCGAGCCCAAGGCGGCGGCGAAGCAGATCAAGGGGTATGTGGCGTTCTGGAAGGGCGTCAAGGTGGAGGGGTAAAGAAGCCGGGGGCCGCGCTTTACTTTGTGCTAGAATGTAAAGCATGGCGCAGGCGACGGTTTCTTCCAAGAATCAAATCGTAATTCCGCGGGAGGCCAGGGAAGCGCTCGGGCTAAGGGCCGGCGATAAGGTGCTGGTGGTGGTCCGCGGCAAGAGAGTGCTGGTGCTGCAAAAACCCGCGTCTCACAGGGCAGCAATTCGAGGTTTGGCGGGTACTGCCTATCCATCCCAACATCTTCAGAAGGAACGCCAGAGTTGGGAGTAGAGCGTCTTCGGCTATTCCTGAGGCGTCACCGCCGGATTGCTCTCGACACCAGCGTGTTTATTTACCAGCTAGAGGCAAATGCCCGGTACCTCGCGCTCACAGAATCCGTTTTTTCGTGGGTGGAGCGTGCAGGCCATGAGGCCGTGACCTCCACGATCACAATGACGGAACTCCTGGTCCCGTCGTATCGCGACAATAACGAGCAAAGAGTTGATGCATTCTACAGTTTGCTTTCTACCTATCCCAACTTGCGCTGGATTGCGCCTGAACTGGAAACGGCAGACTTGGCAGCACGAATGCGCGCCATGTATCGCCTCCGGACGCCGGATGCATTACAGGCAGCCACAGCGCTGCGAGCGCAGGCGACGGGCTTCATTACAAATGATCCGGCTTTCGCGCGAATCGGGGAGTTCGAGACGGCAATCCTTGATCACTTCCGCTGATTCGGGGTAGTGCTGTTAGCCAATCGCCAGCTTCCCCAATCACACGAAGAACACATCAATTCCTAAAACTCGACGTGGGCGCGGAACGAGGGCACGAGCACCGGGCCGCGGTCGCGGTTGTAGCCGGGGGCGGCGATGTGTTGCAGACCGGGCGCGAGGTAGATGCCGCGCCACACGTGGACCGTATAGTAAGTCTCCAGAATATTTTCGCGGCCGTAATTTAGTTTGCCGTCGCCGAGGAGGAAGCCGAGGCCGCCATCGGCGAGATAGGTCTGGTGATCCTTTTTGATTGCGTTCGACACAAAAGCAATGCCAGCGCGATCCTGTTTGCGATGCCACCATGCGCCGTTCGCTCCCAAACCGCCGGCAAAGGTTTGGTCAACTTCGGTGTAGGCAAAAGATTCGGTCTTGCCGTTATCCCAGCCGAAGCGGGTGAAAGCGGTCAGGTTGCGGGTAAGGTTCTGCTCGAGGTTGATGCCGAAACCATACTTGCGGGTGATGTGCCAGGGATGGTTCGTGATGTCGGGGGCGACGTGATTGTCTTCGGCCAGCGCGATTTGGTTGCGATAGATGCCCATGTTGGCGTAGTTGGTGAAGGCCAGGAGGCGGATGACTCCGGGCTTCTTGGGGATCAGGCCATGACGCAACTCGTATTCAAAGTTCTCCGCGTGGGCCTGCCACGGCTTCCAGACCAGATCAATGCCGTTCGCGACTTTGGGCATGAGCGCTTCGGCAAAGCGGAATCCCCAGTTGCGGTCTTCGAAATCGGCGGTAATGCCAACGGTGTAGCCGCGGGTGTCGGCGGCATAGTCGTAGGCGCCGTTGTTGTCGATGGTCCAGTTGGTGAATTGGAGGTGGGTGTCGGAGCCCACGGAGTTGATGTCGAAGAAATCCGGCATGCTGAATTTACCGAAGCGGATCTCCAGCCGGCGGCGCGGCAGTTCCTCGAAGAGCGAGAAGGCGTTGCGCTGGTTCTCGATTTTGTCTTTGCTCAGGGCGAATACCTTGTGAATCATGCCCCGTCCCAAGTAAGGCGCTTTGCTCAGGAGAGGATTGCGAACGATATCGAGATCCGGCGGGCCGGCGAGGCCAAGACCTGTGCTGAGCGCGGCTCCGCCAGCCTCTTCAATGTCTACTAGAAGCTCGGTGGAATTATTGAGGCGCACGCCGGTGTAGAGGGTCATCACGCGCGACGTGGCCTTCTCGTAGTTGGGGCTCAGGCTGTTCTGGCCACTGTAGGGGGCGTGGAATGGAGGATGGGTCTGGAAAATGAAATTTGCCTGGCCGGAGAGCCAGAAGCGCGTGTCCTTGGAGCGGGGGAACATGGCTTCGGTGCCCTCGTCTGGGGGTGGATCAGCCACGTTGGTGCCGGTGTCTCGCTGCGAGGCAGTATCAGATTTCGCCGCGGAGGGCGCGTCCGGCTGCTGCGCCAGCGCAGGACCAATGACGGTGGCGGCCCAGAACACGAGCAGCAGCGAGCGCGTGCTCAGAGTCGCGAGTTGGGCTGGCCTCTTCATTCCTACCGCGTCACTACGCTCGACCGTTGGCGAACCCACAGGGAATATTGGTTCCGCTGGCACGGCAAATGGTTCTCATCCCGATCATGTTAACGTAAATATATCACATACAGTTAACTATGGTTAACCAGTAGAGCTTTGGCTTTCAAAGATTGGCGAATAGCCGAATGCTTGCTGAAACGAACCTGGCCGCAGAGCCTACGCGGGGTTCGTTAAAGAAATGTTACAGGTCGAACCTTGAGTGATGGGGAGGGCTGGATTTGGCGCCTGGGTGAAGGGATTTCAGACTGCATCTTGGGTCGAGCGATCTACAGGCCAAAATAAATAAGGACAGCCCGGAGCCCCCGAAGCCGTCCTTGAACCCTCCCGGTTAGAAGGGCAACGTGATGACGCTACGTTACCTGCGCGATGTTGCAAAATGATGGCGAAATCGTGAATATCTGATTAATTTGTTTCGCGTTGGCGCTGCTATAGTAGTCCCGCAGTCTCCTCTGTTGACATTCCAGTGCGGGAGCACTCGATGCCGTCGACCACGTCCCGAAAGGTTGAGCAGTCACGCCGTCTGCAGCAACGCGCCGAAAGCATGATTCCTGGCGGAGTGAACTCGCCGGTGCGTGCGTTCGGCGCGGTTGGTGGCGACCCGCCGTTCATCGTGCGGGGGAAAGGCTCGCATATCTGGGATGCCGATGAAAACGAGTTCATCGACTACGTCGGCTCCTGGGGGCCGCTGATTCTCGGACACGCCGCGCCCGACGTGCTCGATGCGATCGTGGGCGCCGCCTGCAACGGCACAAGTTTTGGAGCTTCAACACCCTCTGAGGCCGATCTCGCGGAACTAGTGCTGGCGGCGTTTCCGCCGATGCAGAAAGTTCGCTTTGTTAGTTCTGGAACTGAAGCGACGATGTCCGCGATCCGCCTGGCGCGGGCTTACACCAAGCGCAAGTACATAG
>Ga0210404_10000111_pt1 | contig 56657 bp, 88 predicted proteins | sample IncBWH28MmetaG_FD_155455 | JGI IMG/M metagenome (GOLD analysis project Ga0210404, IMG submission 155455) | Forest soil microbial communities from Barre Woods Harvard Forest LTER site, Petersham, Massachusetts, United States - Inc-BW-H-28-M | ecosystem: Environmental > Terrestrial > Soil >... | reverse complement strand
TCCCTGGTCTCGATGCGCGGCGTCGAGGAGCCCCAGGTCACGATGCGCGGCGTCGAGGAGTCCCTGGTCTCGATGCGCGGCGTCGAGGAGCCCCAGGTCACGATGCGCGGCGTCGAGGAGTCCGAGATTTTGATGATGTGCCCTCGCGGGCAGCTCGCCGGGATCTCGTAGCTGCCGTTGTCCGTGATGTGCGGGTAGTTGCCGGCGGCGATGGCCGCGTTGAGTTCGGCTTGGGTGGTGACGTCGACGTAGTCGTACATCGGGTTCCTCTCGGTTGTCGCAGGGTTCTGCGGGTCAGGTGGTCGGGTCGGGTCGTGTGGCGATGGCGGCGGCCCGGACGATGACGAGGCGCAGCGGCGGGTCGTGGATGCCGAGGGTGGCGAGGGAGGCGAGGGCTTGGTCCCGGAATCCCATGCCGAAGTCGGGGAGTTCGCGCAGGGTCGAGCGTGCGGCGGCGTATTCGTCGTCGGTGACGGTGATCGTCTCGGCTAACACCACTTCGTGATCGTTTTTGGTCGCCGTCGGGGCATCAGGTGAGGTACTCGCCTGAGGTGACCCAGCGGGTTTTATTGGGTGGTCATGGTTGGTTTGGTTGGTGGGAGGAACCCCGGTTCCGGTAACCGTGCTTAGTGGTTCCGGTAAGTCAGAACCGGGGTTCCGGTAAGCGTCCGCTAACCAATCCTGATTAGAGGAACCCCCGTTCCGGTAAGTCGCGTCATCCACAGGAACCGTCGTTCCGGTAACCGTGTTATCCACAGGAACCCCGGTTCCGGTAAGGTCCTCGCTTTCCGGCACCGGGGTTCCGGTAACGTCCTCGCCCACGGCCGGGTCCGCGGCCTTCTTCGCCCGCTTCCGAACCGGCCGCACCGGCGTCAGACGGTTCCCGTCCGGATCGAACCGCATCGGCACCGGCTCGTGGCCCGCGCCCGGACACGTCAGCTGGTACTTGTCCGCGCGCCCGCGCACGGCAGTTCCGCGGTTCACGCGCTCGATCAGGCCGGCATTCCGGAGGATCTCCATGTGCTCGCGGACGCAGCGCGTCGTCAGGTCGAGCTCGCCGGCCGCGCGCTCCTCGCCTGGGCGCACCTGGCTGCCGTCCTGATCCGCGAAGATCGCGAGGTACACGGCGATTCCCTTCGTGGTGAATGACAGTTCGGACCGGCGGATGATGCGGAGCCAGTCGTCCTTGTCCATCGGTTCGTGGTCCATGTATCAGGGCTTTGCGGGGGGACTCGGGTGGTTCACAGGGGTGCCGCCTTTCTGGTGGTTGTCGGTCTAAGTGCTAGGCGGCGGGTGGGTCAGAGGCCGCCTCCGGCGACGCGGAACGCGGTTCCGGGCCAGGTCTTTCGGGGCTCCGCGCCGAGGGCCAGGACGTCCGCGGTGAGCTCGCGGACCCGGCGGTCCCGGGCAGCGTCGCGCCAACGCCGCCACGAGGCGCGCGGGCTCATGCCCGGCCGCGCTTCGCGGCGTTGGCCTGCTCCACCGTTCCGAGCGGCCGCCGGGGGAACTGCTTCTGGTACAGCATCCGCAGCAGGAGCTGCTGCTCGCCGCGGCCGGCGACGACGCGGCGGACGGTCGCGGTAGCCGCGCGCTTCACCGCCGGCGTGTCGTCGACGACCGGGCCGATGGAGTCGAAGTCGGCCAGGCGCAGGTGCAGCTTGGAGTCGTTGTGGCCGTTTTCCGGCCGGTGTTCCGTGAGGCGTGTCATGGCCGGCCCGCAGCGTCGTGATCCATCACGCAGGCGGGGCACAGGTCGCGGCCGTCGAGGTCCTGCCAGCCGTTGGCGTGCATCCAGGGCTCGATGTCGTCGGGCTCCTCGATCGGGAAGCGGTTGTCGGCTTCGGAGCCGCAGCCGTTGCAGGTGAGGACCGTCAGGGCTTGCGTCGTCATGTTCGTGTCCTGTCGTCGTGTTCTGTTGGGTTGACCGGCGCCGGGGTGGTCCCCACCTCCACCGGCGCCGGTCCTTCGCGTTGGCGCTGTCACCTCGCCTCTGCGGTCGTGCAGGCCCGGCGGCGACCTCCGACGTCTCCGGACCCTCACCGGTCGGCCGCTGCGGTACGGCTTCCCGGCGGTTTGTGGCCCGTCTCCGCGGTCCCGGCATGGCGGGGCGGAGACGGGCTTCGTGCAGCCCTTGCGGGCGTTTGTGGGGTCCCTCCGCGTCGTAACGGCCTTAGCTCCCGCGGAGGGACCGGGCTCGCCGCCGCCTCAGGGGGTCGGCAGCGGCGAGCCGTCTAGCACCGGGCAGCGGGGTACGGTCCGCTGCCCGGCGGATCAGGAGGCGACGAAATCAGTCGCCGGTGCCGCATGGGCCGGATGTCGCTCCGGGTCCAGGTAGCCGTCCCCGGCGTCCGCGAACGGCGACGGGAACCGCACGGTGGTCTCGGCTGGCGACGGCGCCGGGTTCGCCGGCGCGACCCAGCGGCGCGGCGACGGCCGCAGATGACGGCACTCCCCGGACCAGCCGCGGCGCAGAGCGAACTCCCGCCCTGCCTGCCAGGCCACCGCGGCCCCGTACACGAACGTCCACACCGAGCCGACAGCAGCGGCGACGCAGCCGCCGACGAACGCGGCGAGGTACGGGAGGCTGCCGGGCGCCAGGCGTACCCCGACGGTCGTGACGGCGATCGCGGCGCCTACGGCACCGTCGTAGATCGCGATGGCGGTGAGTCTGCGGCTCACGATGCAGCTCCGTTCGTGGTCGGGGTGGGCAGGTACACGGGCAGCAGGTCGTGGCGCCGGCGAGGATCGCGGTCGCGCTTGTAGGCGGCCATTGCGGCCTTGCAGTCGGGACAGGTCTTCTCGCCGCGCTTTCGGTGCCGCTGATATCCGGCCGCAGTGCCACATGGCTGGAGCTCGCGGGTCTTAACCTTCTCCGTGTCAGGCGCGATCAGATCCGGGACGTGACTCCACCCCTTGCGTAGGTTAATTACCTTTATGGCGTTTTGCGTGACGCCATATGCCGCTGCGATGTCCCGCTGCTTGTCACCTCGCCGTAGCCGCATCCGAATTTCGGGAATGTCTTCCTCGGTAAGGACGGCTGCCGGACGCTCCGATCCGCGCTGCTGTTTCTCATAGGGCAGCGGGCGAAGGCGCCCCCTGGCTATGGCGTCGGCGGCGTTGTCCTTCGCCGTGCCAGGCCGCAGGTGGGCCGGGTTGCAGCATGGCGGGTTATCGCAGGAGTGAAGAATGAGGAGTCCCGGACCAATGCGCTCCCCGGTCGCAGTCTCGGCCGCAAAGCGATGAGCTTGGACGCTCCTGGACTGACCCGCGACGCGGCCAAGCCGGAAGCGGCCGTAGCCTGCGCTGTTGCACTCCTTCGTCCAGGGCCAGCACTCATCGACGCCGCCACGTTGCACCTTCGACCAGAAGCGTTCTTCCACCGAGATGTGAATCATCGATCCGCCTCCGATCTGGCCGCGAGGTAGACCGGTGGTCCCCCTCCAAAACACCGGTCGTGTTCGGGGATGCCCCCGCGGTTGTCCATGACGTCGGGTGCGGCGTACAGGGCGCCGTCGGCGAGGTGGTAGTCGTGGTCGACGCGCCAGTCCACGTTCGGGTGCCGGTCGTGGACCTCGGCGAGGATCGCAGCCTCCTGCTTCTCGTCCAGGGGGACGCGCCAGCACTTGGGCTCGGTGGACCAGGCGGTGAGGTGCGGGATGCGGCGGCCGCCGTGGTCGAACGCGTACTCGATGCGTACGACTGCGGGGCCGTCAGCGAGGGCTGTGCCGAGGGTGCGTCGCTTGGCAGCGCGTCGGGCGTCGATGGCGGCGATCGCGTCGAGACGCTCCTGCGTCCACGACACGGCCCGCGCCACGGCGCTCACGCGGCACCGTCCGGGGTGGCGCCGGTCGCGCGCTGTGTCAACTGCCAGTACCCGTCGTACTCGACCTCTGGGCAATGAATGCTGGTGTCGTGGTAGGTCAGCGTCATCGGGATCTCGTCGGAGCTGACCAGCTCCGGGTCGTCCAGGAACTCCAGGGATCGGCGGCAGCCCGCGCAGATGATGTCGATCGAGCCCGCGTCGATGGACAGCAGCACGGGCTGTCCGCTGCCTGCGGCCGGGCAGTTGCAGCTGTCGTTGTAGGTGGTGGGATTCCCGGGTGCCGGGTCGTTGACGAGCTCGAAGGCGCTCATGCGGGCACCGCTTCTCGGGCTTCGCGGATCTGCGCGGCGTGCTCGGCGTCGGTGAGCGCGCCGTTGCCCTTCGCCGTCCACGCGGCCTCGGTGACGTCGGCCAGGGCGTCGCTGGTCGGCGCGGTCTTGATGCGGTCGGATAGGAGCGCGAACGGCGTCGGGTCGGGCTGGCGCGGGATCTCGCCCGTGTTCAGCGCGTCGATCACCCTGTGCGCCTCGGCCTTCGTCAGGTGCTCGGAAGACTCCAACGGATGTCCGATGATGCGGGCGGCGAACGCGAGCTTGTCGGCCCGGTCGGTGATGCCCTTCTCGCCGAACGTGGCATGCAACATCGTCATCTGCGGCCGGGTGATGCCGGGGTTGTCCGGCGTGAAGCGGTCCGTCGCCTTCGGGGACTGCTTGGCCTCCTGCTCGGCGCGCAGCGTGGCCAGGATCGTCTCAGCCTCGGCGGCAGTGATCTGCGAAGGGTGAGTGATCTCGCGGCCGACCATGGCGCAGACAGCGGCGGCCTTGGCAACGGAATCGGTGATGCCGCGCACCACAGTCAAGCCGCCAAGGATGTCCGCGAACTGCTCACTGGAGGCGGACGGGGGTACAGGGGTCGTCCACTCGTCCTCGACACGCCCCTGTTGACGCTGCGCCGGACGGTCAGGCGTCTCAGCGTCGCGGTCCTGCTGCTGCGCCAGGCGCTGCGGCTCGTCCGCCGTCGCGGACTGGGCCATTTCGTCGTTGGTGTAGATCCCGCTCAGCTTGGCCGGGTAGGCCTTGCGCAGCGCAAGCGCCTCCGCAACCTTGCCGATCATCAGGGACGGCATCTTGTCCCACATGAACGTGGCGCCGCCGGCGGGGCGGTACTCGCGCAGGATTGCGGTCCCCCAGATCGGCTCCCGGTATCCGTCGACGTAGACGCCGACGCGGGCGGCATACGGCCAGTCTTTCTCCGGCGCGACCCAGATGTCGCGCCACTGCCCGTCGGTACCGCACCACTGGACTGCGGTCTGTCCGCGATACGTCGGCTGCGTCGCGGCGACGACACGGAAGCCGTCGATGTAGGTCTCGATGCCGAAGCTGATGATGCGGCCTTGCTTGTCCTTCTTCGCCTGGATGTAGATGTGGCGGGCGAAGGGGTCGAGGCCGGTACGAACCATCTCGCGGAACAGCAGCGCGCGGGCGCCGCGATCGGGGGCGGCCCCGAGTGCGTCGAGCATGGCGTGTTCGGCCGCGGTGAACTCGGTCGCACGCGTCGGTGCGACCTGCTCCTCGGCGGGGACGGTCTCGTTCATCGCCGTCCTCCCTTGTCTGCGGCGCACCAGATCTCGACGGTGGCGCCCATGAACTCGCCGCGTGCGCTGACGTGGGTGAAACCGCCGGGGCCGTGGCCCATGGGCTCGTCCTTCTGCGGGGTCAGGCCGAGGGCGACGGCGTAGGTGTCGACGGCGGCGCGGGCGTCGCCTGCGGGGCTCTCGCGGAGCTGGCCGTCCAGTACCGCGCCGAGGTCCTCGCGGTGGAGGTGCCAGTTGGCCTCGGGCAGTCCGGGCTTGGCGAGGATGGCCACGAGTGCGGCGGCGGCGCGGGCCTGAAGCGTGACGGTCCTGTCGGTGGTGGTGGTCATGCTGTGGATCCCTCCGCGGCGTAGATGCGGGCGCGCTGCGCCTCGTAGTGGGCTTCGGCCTTCAGGCGTGCGCGGACGTCTGCGGCGAGGATGGCGATCACGGTGAGGTCGCCGGGGGTGGGCAGGTAGATGCCGTCGATGACGCCGACGAGGCGCAGCCAGAACCGGTGCTGCATGGCGGAGAGCCGGGCGTCGTGGCGGATGGCGGCCTGTTCGGCGTACTGGTCGGCGCGCATGGCGGCCTCGGCGCGGACGTCGCCGCGGATAGCAGCGTCGAGCTCGTCGGCGGTCACTGGTCTGCCCCCGCCGTGTCGACGTCGGCCGCGAGGGGCGCGTCAGCCAAGAGCTCGAACGCGGTCACGGGCTCGGGGCCGAGGTCGTAGTCGGCTTCGGCCATCGCGGCCAGCAGACGCGCGGAGCCCGCGGCCCTGATCGGCGTCTCGGCGACGATGTCGGCGGCCAGAGCGCGGAGCGTCACCTCACGCTCGATGAGCTCGCCGATGTCCACGCCCATGTCGAGCAGCGTGAACAGGCCGCTGGCGGCACCGTCTGCGAGCAGCGCCCACAGCCGGGCGACCTCGCCCCAGTGGCCGTGCTCGCTGCCCACCTTGGCCTCGGCCAGGACGCGGCAGTTCTCGACGTGCTCCCGAAGCGACCCGGTCACGTACCGGACAGCGCTGTCGTGCGTGGTCATGAGGTCGGCCCTTCCAGGAAGTCGTCGCGGAAGTCGGCGATCGCGGCGAGCAGGACGGCGTCGCCGTCGTCACCCGCACGGATCTCGGCGTTCCACGCGGAGTAGGCGCCGCGTGCGGCTTCGAGGGCGGCGAACGGCGCGGCCTGCTCGATGAACAGCGCGAGGTGGTCCAGGCGCCAGGCGCGCTCGACGTGCCGGGCGGCGCGCCAGCCGTGGCCGGACAGCCGCAGCCAGAGCCGGGCCCAGCGGCGGGAGCGCGCGGCATCGGCGCGCAGCCGGGACACGATGTCCTCGCTGACGGCGATGTCGAGGTCGGAGTACGCGCCCATCAGGACTCACTCCCGACGAGCTGCTCGGCGATCGTCAGACACCAGTTCATGCGGCGGGCGGTGGCTTCCGGGTGCTCGCCGTACTCCTGGCCGATCTGCTCGGCGCAGGCGGACAGGTTGCAGCGGCAGACGGCGAGCTGTGTGAACACGAGCTCGCGGGCACGGATCACCATGTCGGTGTTGGCCGGGTCGATGACCGAGCAGAACAGCAGCTCCGCGAGCGCCGCATCGGTGAGGGTGATGTGCTGCGAGGCGACTTCGAAGTCCTCAGCCCAGCGGAAGCCCTCGTCGGGCAGCTCGGGCGCCGCGAGCCAGATGACGTTGCGGGCGTCGGGCTCGGCGACGAGCGTGGAGTGGGCGGCGTACCACGGCCCCTCGCCGAACAACGTGGCCGCGACGTGCGGCATCGTGATCGCGTTCACAGCGTCACCTCGGCGAGGATCGCGGCGATCGCGTTGTCGACGGCCATGCGCATCAGCAGCGGCGTACAGTCGGGCAGCGCCGGGTACGTCGCGGCGATCGCGGTCAGGTTCTCCTCGACCGTGGTCCGTGCGGACGGGTGCAACGCAAGGTACGCGTCGTCGGCGTCACGGTAGGCCTGCTCGCGGCTCGCGTCGGCGGTGGGCCGGGACCAGTCCGGATCGGGCTGGGAGCGGATGTCGTCGAAGCTGATCAGCTTCAGGCGCGGGTCGGGCAGCGCCGAGCCGACAGCGGCGCAGACGCGCGAATGCTTCGGGGGCTGCTCGGGTGGCTTGTGTCGGTGTAGGGTTTTCATGTTGGTCGATCACCTCTCGTTGAGTGACTCAGGTGGTTGATCGCGACTGCTTGCGGCGGTCGCCTTGCGCTCGTCTCGTGGTCACGGGGCGAGCGCACTTGCGTTAGCGCGCCGTGCTCTTGGCCATGCGGATCAGCCGAAGCTGCGACATGTGGGCCTTCATCGCCGATTCGGCGGCCTTGGCGCGGTCGGCCGGGTCCATGACGCCGTCCGGGTCGACCTGGCGTTCGAACTTGGCCATGAACCCGGCGCGTGCTGGGGCCATGCGCGCGTTGCGGTTGGGGGTGTTCGCCCATGACGTGTGGGCGCCGATACGGGACGCGAGGGACTTCTCGGCCGGGGTCATGACGACTCCGGGTCGGTTATCTCCGCGACCGGGACGTCGAGCCCCGCAGCGATCTTGTCGAGGGTTTCGGGAGTGGCTCCCTTCATGCCGCGCTCAAGGCGCGACAGGTAACTGCGATGAACCCCCGCCAGGTCCGCGAGCTTTCGGAGACCCAGAAGCTTCGCCTCTCGGAGGTCCCGAATCCGTTGTCCGTTCGCACTCATAGGGCAACCATAGGGCAATGGTTGCCCACTCGCAAGACATGTGGGCAATCTGCTGGTCAACTGTGTGGGCAACCACGGTCCATCTGCGGAAATGGCCCACTCGGCCGGGACTCGAACAGGTGTTCTAATCGGTCAATTTTAGGTCAACCTGCTCAGCCCGGTTGCCCATGGTTGCCCAACCTGCGGCATGATGTCCGCATGGATGCAGACTGGGACCGCCTCGCCACGGCGATCCGTGCTCGGCGGCGAGTGCTCGAAATGAGCCAGCAAGACCTTGCCACCGCCGCCGGCGTCACGCGAACGACGGTGAAGAACCTCGAAGGGGCACGACGCTTCAGCCAGCTACCAGCAAGCCTCGCAGTCATAGAACAAGCCCTCGGCTGGGCTCCCCGAAGCGCACGCGAAGTCCTCGAAGGAGGAGAGCCGCGGCTGCTCGACGACTCCGACTACGGCTTCACCCGCGAGCGCGTCAGCGACACCGTGGAACTTGTCAGCAACGTCATCCGCCGCGTATTCGTCGCCGTCGTCCCCGGCACACCCATCAGCGAAGTGCTGGAAGCCGAGAAGCTCGCCGTCGAACTCTTCCGCGAGGAAGGCCTACTCCCCCCCGCCAACGACGCCCGCTGATATCAGACGTCGGACCGAACGGCCCGAACCCCTAGCGCCCCAGCCCTCACAGTGGCATTGTCGGGACTTCGGAGAGGCGACCTCGATCTCGGGGATATCCCGCTGGGGGAGCCAATGCACCAAAGCGCACCGCAAGCACACCTCATCATCGCCAGCCAAGGGCCGAACATACTGGCCTTCGGCTGCGACCTTCCCGATGGCACGGCGACCTGCGTGGTCCGCGAGGATGCGCTGGACGGCGACCGAGCCGCCCGAGACGGCGCCCACGCCGTCCTCGTCGCACAGATCGCCAAGCCGCCCGTCAGCAACTAGCGTGGCGAAAGGGGCGCGGCCTGGTCTGGCCGCGCCCCTTCAACATCCCCCTACACGTCCCCGATCCCCAGGCGCCTGGACTCGTCCAGCGCCCGCTGCCCCGCCCTGGCGTTCGTGTACCGGCGCACCATCGCCGGATCGACCCAGCCGGCCACCGCCATCAGCCCGGACTCCGAGCCGCCGGCGTCCAGCCACCGGTCGGACATCGTCCGCCGGAGCCGGTGCGGGTGGAAGCCGTCCACCCCGGCCGCCTTGGCGCGCTTGCCGAGGGCCTTCCACATCGCGCTGTAGGTGAATCCCTCGGTCGGCGCGTTCTGCCGGGCTGACAGCCACAGCCTCGGCTCGGCGGCGAGGGGGTGCTGCCGGCGCATCCTGACGTACCGGTCCAGCGACCGCGCCGTGCGGTCGCCGAAAGCCACCATGCGCTCCCTGTCGCCCTTGCCGAGCAGTTTCGCCTCGCCCTTGCCGATGTTCAGGTCTGCGATCGGCAGGCTCACCGCCTCCTCGGCGCGCGCGCCGGTGTCCAGCAGGAACCTCATGATCGCCTCGTCGCGGCGGTCCATGAACCGCTTGCCGTCGCAGGCCTTCAGCAGAGCCTTGAGGTCGTCCTCGGAGAACGGCGGCAGCACCTTCTCGGACAGCTTGGGCGGCGAGATGCCGGCGACCTCGTTCGAGGGGATCTCTTCCTCCTCCGCGGCCCATCGGGCGAAGGACTTCAGCGCCACCAGGTAGGCGCGCGCCGTCGTGGCTTCCCCGCGCTCCAGGGTGTCGGCCAGGAATTCCTTCACCGTGGGCTTGTCCAGCGCCGGCGGCCGGCCGTTGGCCGCGCACCACGCGGCGAACGCGAGAAGGTTCTTGCTGTAGGTCTTCAGGGTCCCCGCGGTCTTGTGCTCGGCCCTCAGGTGGATCTGCCAGGACGGCAGGAGCACGCCCGGATCAGGCCACGATGTCGCCATCACTCCTCCTCGCGTCGGATGATGGCGACGGTAGCTGATCGTCGGCGGCTCCGGGGCCGAATTCCTTCACCTCATACGGTGTAGGCCTGATCCGGAACGCCGGACGATCACCGTATACGGGGTCTGACCTGCCTAAGCCCCGAAGTCCTCGGGCGAGATCTGGTCCAGGAACTCGCGGAGTTTCCGACCGGTTAGCGGTGTAGGCCAGAAGCCCGGCCTTGGCCAGCAGCTACGCACATCATAACGGTGCTGACCTGAATTACCTCGACCTAATCCCGAACATGGAACAGCCCCCGCCTGCCGCGGAGGCCTTCCCAACCGGGGCGTTCGGAGAGGCATGGACCTCACCCCGGCGTCTCACCCATCACGACGCCCTGCGCGCCGCTCAGCCCTTACCTGGTCAATGTTCCACGCGCGTTAATTTCAACCGTCAACTAACCGACCCCAATCGAACCACTACAAGGCCCTCTCGTCTACGGGTAGCGCGAGCATTTCCCACTTTCGGACTACCCGTGCCGGGGCCGCGGAGCGGTCAGTACCCTGCCGCGGGCTCGATGCCGACCAGCACGTCATCGACGCTCACCCACGACGCCTCACCCCCGGCGTCCGGGCGCACCAGCACCACCTCGTGGCACGACTTGCCCGGCTCGGGCTGGCACGGCTGGATCGACTCCTCGCCCTCCAGGCCCACGTGCGAGGGCAGCACGACGCGGTGGCGGATCCTGGACGGCCCGACCAGGACGAGCTGCCCCGGCGTCGACAGCTGGACCGCCCGCCAGACCCGCCACTCGTCGCGCCGGCAGCGCGGACACGGAAACTCCGGCGTGATGACCTCCCAGTCGCCGTTCGTCTCCACGATCGTGCTCCAGTCCTTGCACAGCGCGCAGTCGTATTCCAGCGCGCTGTCGGGCTCGATGACGTCCAGCTCTGACACGGCAGCTCCCTGATCCGATCGGGTAACTTGCACATGCAAGTTAGGCCCGATCAGTGCCTCAGCGCAACCCATAGCGCACCGAACGCAAACGGTCCCCGGCAACACGCACCGGGGACCGCAGGGAACTGCCAGGTCAACGCCTCGGCGGAATCGGCACCACATACCGCAGCCGATAGCGGTCGCCAGGCAGCACCGAGGCAAGCACCTCCAACACCTCACCGGAGATGTCGTACGTGGTCCGCAGCACGTATGCCACCGACACGCCCTCCGGGATACACAGCAGCTCCGCCTCATCCGGCAGCGGCGGACGCGGTATGACGATCTCGTCCATCGAGGCGATCGACCGGCGGAACGGCCCGTCGGGATCCTCCAACAGTCGCGACACGCCGCCCCGGATGAGCCTGCGCTCGGCCAGCGGCGTCCCCGCGGCCAGCCCCTGGCGGAAGTAGCAGGTCATCGTCTTCATCGGCTTGCCGTCGACCCGGTGCAGCTGCGCCCTCTCGACGACCACCGTCCCGGCCGGAACGCCCAGGAGTTCCGCCACCTCCCGCGGTGCCAGGACGTCGCCGACGCGCAGCAGCTCGTTACGGCCCTGATGCCCCTGCAGCGCGGCCTCCGCGACGTCGTTCGCCGCCGCCGACCTCCGCTGCCGGTTGCGGAAGTTCTCCCCGGTCGCCGTGTGCGTCAGAGTCGGTGCCATCCGCACCCGGGCCTGCGCACCCTGCGACGTGACGATCAGCCCCTCGCCGCGCAGCAACTCCAAGGCCTTCGCGGCAGTCGCACGGGCGTGGCCGGTCGCCCGGGCCAGGTCGTTGGCCGACGGCAGCACCGCGCCGGGACCGAGCTCCCCGCTGAGGATGCGGTCGCGCAGGCTCGTCGCGATCTGCCGATACGGCTGGACGGTCGACGTCATGGGAGCACGCTACGCGGGCGCATCGGCGAACTGCCAACCGCTCCAGCGCTCCACCGTCACCTCGATCACCGGTCCCTGCGGGACGTCGGCGACATACTGCGGATACCGCTCCTGGAACAGCATGAGCAGCCCGGACCAGCCCTCCTCGTCGGTCAGCATCCGGGCGGAGCCGTCGGCCCGGACCCACCACAGCTTCGACCAGTCGTCGTCGTACTCATCGGCGAGCAGCGCAACGGAAGGGTTGGCCTCGATGTTGCTGATCCGCTTGAGCTTGCCCTGCCGCTTGGGCTTGGAGTCGATGGCGATGTAGACGCGGTCGGCGGAGTCAACAACGTAGGTCACCGGCACGATGTGCGGTCGGCCGTCCGCGTCGGCCGTCGCCAGCTGGGCTCGGCGAGCCGCGGTGAAGCGGTCCCGGCAGTCATCCTGATCGAGATTCATGTGCACCTCCATGGCGTTGGGGGGTTCGCGGTCAGTGTAGACGGACCTGCCTGTGCAAGCTTGTCGGACCGGGGTGATACCTCTCGGCATATGAGGACTCGGATATACGCGGCATCGGCCGCTCTCGCACTGACGGTCGCCCTCACCGCATGCGGCGGCATCGCCAGCAACGGGAGCTCCGGCGGCTTCACCAGCACCACGGGCGGCACGACCGGCGGTGGCGGCACCAGCGCAGGGACGACGGGAGGCGCCGGCGGCGCACCCCCGATAAGCCCGGCCGGAGGCGACAATACGTGTCTCGCCCGGTTTTTCCCACCCCCGACCGGTATCGTGCCAGGAGCGTCAGTGAAAGCGACGCTACAGACCGTCTGCTCCATCCCGCCCCGCCGCCACGACCTGACGATGGAACTCCAGCGCCTCGTCAACGGCACCTGGCAGAACCAGAACACCAAGTTCATCGACGCCATCCCGGAGACCACGATCCGGTTCAACCTCGTCACCGCCGCCTGCATCCCCGGCTCCTGGCGGCTCCACATCCGGATCGACATCGTCAGCCCGACGAGCATCACCCAGGTCGTCGACAAGACCGGCGACGTACAGGAGGTCAAGCCCAGTGACTGCGGCTAGGAAGCGTCTGCGGCTCGCGCTGTTCGTCACCCGCTCGGCCGTCGGCGGCGACGGCTGGTTCGGCTACTGCCCGGTAGACAGGCCCCTGACGCGGCGCGAACGGTGGCGCGGCAGCCGCGCACGCCGGATCCTGACGATCCCCGCCGCGGAACGCCGGGCGCCGCGCGAACTCGCCGACTGACGCCACCCCTGGCGATCACGGCGCCACGGGGCGTAACCTCCCGGTGACCAGTGACAACGACACCAGGGGGAACCATGGACCAAATCGCTCCGATACTCTTCGGCTGGCTGATCATCGCCATGATCTCCGCCGCCATCGGCAGCGGCAAAGGCAGCGCCGCAGGCGGCTTCACCCTCGGCCTCCTACTCGGCCCGCTCGGCCTCATCCTCACCGCATGCATGCGGCCCACCCCGGCCGCACAGGCCGCACGCGAACTCGCCGTCGAAGCCGAACGCGCCAAGCTCCGCCAGGCCGCCGGCGAGTAGCCCGGACACGACGAAACGGCCCCGCCTCACCCTGCCGAAGCAGGGAAGCGGGGCCGTTCCTATGACCTACGTGACCAACGCGGAGCCCAGACTACCGCGCCGACTCGCTCAGTTCTTACGCCACTCCGGCAGCGCCAGCAACGACAACAGCGGCAGCGTAAGCCCCGACGGACCCGGCGACGGGCCGGGCGAGAGCGGCGTAGGCCGAGGCTTAGGCGAGACCGTCGGCGGCGAGGCAGTACGCGGCCGCGCGAACGGCAGCGGCAACGGCGGCGAGCTGGACGTAGGAGACGGCGTCGGCGTCGGGGACGTCGCCTCGCACAGGACCGCCTGACGCCCGTTGACCCTGTCCGGCGTCGGCGAGTACCCAGACGGGCAGGCAGGCCCCGCAGGACCGGAAGGACCCGGCGGTCCCGGAGGCCCCGTCGGACCCGGCACGCCAGGCGAACCCTGCGAGCCAGGCGGACCCGCAGCACCGGTCGCGCCATCGACACCAGCCGGACCCGCAGAGCCCTGAGGACCGGCCGAGCCGGAAGGACCCGAAGGCCCGGCGCTTCCCGGAGTACCGGGAGGCCCCGACGGACCGGCCGCACCCGAAGGACCCGGAGGACCGGCAGGACCCTGAGCGCCAGTACTACCAGGCGGACCCGCAGCACCCTGCTGAATGATCTCCTCCGGAGGCGGCTGCTGAGGCTTGATACCGTGCGCGTTCAACTGGCCCTGCGCCTGCGACAGCCCCGACGCCAGATCCGAGACCACCTTGCCCTGCGCCAACTCCTGAGCCCTGAGCGCACTGAGCTGCTCACTGCCCCGCTGATTCTGGACCATCAGATACCAGCCCAGCACCAGCACACCCAACGCGCACAACACGAACACGAACACCGCCGACCGCGGCCACCGGCCCGTCATCAGTGAATCCCCTTCGACGTGATCACAGCCGTGATCCAAGCCGCGATGATCACCGCGACAACACCGGCGACGCCGATGCCGCGCTGCCACGTCCACTCCGACCGGTGCGTGATCCCCTGCCGCAGATCCTCCAGCGCCGTCAGGATCTCGGCATGACGCTCCTTCGACCGGGACTCGACATTCGCGATCAGATCCCTGAGATGCCCGTTCTCCAAAGTCCACACGTTGGCCATCACCGCGTCCTGAGCCAGACCCGTGAGGCGCGTCTCGATGCCGTCCATCCGGCGGCCGTGCTCGGCGAACGCCCGCTCGGCTTCCCGGCGTGACATCTGCTCATCCACCGCGCCTCCGCTCTTGCCTCGCGCTTCCCGTCAATGCTCTACGAAGAGCCCGGACCGGGCGGCGTCGACGGGCTGATGCGCGGCGGCACCGGCTTCACCCGGTACACCCGCCGCACCGCGACCTCCGCGGCCGCCAGCGGATACCGCACCAGCGTCGACGACACCAACGCGGCCACGGCCGGCTGAGCCAGCAGCAGGAACGCCGCGATCCGCACCGCCCGGACGAGCTGGGCCTGGCGGTGCGCGAACTGTGCGGAAGTCACCGCCCTCAGCCCTTCTGAAGGTCGGCGGCCATGCGCGCGGTCACCGCGGCCGATATCTCGTCGGCCGTCGCACCGGCGGCCAGATGCGGGATCAGCGCCGCCACGAGAGCCGGCACGTCCGTCGACGGGTGCAGCTGCGGCGCGAGCGCGGCCGCGAGCGCGTTCACGTCGACCGGCTGCGGGATCGGCGCACCGATGTGCGCGGCCAGCGCGTTGATGGCGTCGCGGCCCTGCCTGGCGAACAGCGCCGCAGCGCGCGCCCCGGCGTCGGCCCAGATCGTCGCGCCCTCGTCGGTGTACGCGCCGTTCGGCGGGAACTCGGACGCCAGCTCCGGCCACTTCTGAGCGATCGACGGAGGAATGATGGACATGCCCGGTACTCCTTGCTGGTAGAGGACCGCGGCCAGGTCGGCCTCGGCACCGCGGAAAGCGTTGTAGTCCAACGCCATGCCGCCGTCGGACGCCTGGTTCGTGTACTGATACAGCAGCGGCGTCATCCCGCCGTACGAGCCCCAGCCCGAGGCGCTGTCGCCCGGATACAGCGACGTCGGCGACCCCGCACCGCCCGGATACGACGACGAGATCAGATGCACCCCGCGCGCCGCCAGCGGCGACAGGTCGGGTGACCCGATCTGCTGCCAGTACCAGTGCGGCAGATACACCAGCCGCAGGTTCAGGCCGGCCGCGTGCGCGGCGTCGACGTACGCGAGCACCTGCGCGAGGTTGCCGGAGCTGCTCTCGACGTCGAGCATGCCGAACAGCGAGACGTCGCCCACGTTCGACTTGGTGTGCGCCACCTGCCCCGCGACAGGCTCGGTCGACAGGTAGTGGTACCAGCCGAACAGCCTGCCCAGCGCGGCGGCCTGGCGGCGCCAGCCCTGGTAGTCGGCGTCCGTGTAGTACGTGCCCTCCGTCGTCTTCGCGATCACGAACGTCGCGTCGGACAGACGGGACAGGTCGAGGCCGTGCTGGTAGGACGAGAGGTCAGGGCCGAAGACGGTCACAGCATCCCCCTCACGTCAGTGGCCGACGGAGCACCCTCCGGGTGATGCCGCGCGCACACCGTCCAGGCAGTACCCGCCACCGGATGCCGCCCCACCCGCCAACAGCCCTTGACGTGGCAGTTGTGACGCCGCGCCATGTTCACCATGCCGCCAACGATCGCGAGCTCCCCGAGATCCGCGCCCGGACCGGACCACGCCAGATACGGCATGCCGGAGCCGTTGTCCAAGCCCAGGACGTGCGCGAGCCAGTTCACGAGATCAGCCCCCTGACGTACTGCTCCGCGGCCCAGTCCGCGGCCGCCGCATGATGGATGCCCCCGTGCCCGCGGTGGTGCTTCGCGCACAGGAACTCCAGGTTCGCCCCCGACTCGATCCACGCCCCGAGCTCGTCGCGCGTGGAGATACCCGGGTAGTCGCGTTCGAACAGCGCCAGGTCCACGCCGTTCATCAGCGCGAACTCGACATGCGTGTGGTGCAGCTCCAGGCCGCCCTCGCACTCCGAGGCGTCCCCGCCGCGGGACGCGGCGAACGCGCAGACCGCGGCGTCGACGTGCTCGCGCCGGTAGTGCTCGAAGTCGACATAGTGCGGGTCGTCGGCGCGCGGGGCGTGGTCCGGGTAGTGGATGACGCAGCGGTTCGTCACCGCCTGGTCGTGTGCCGCGGTCACCGGAGCCCCCTCACCCGGGCCGGTCATGCGTGGATCCACAGGGCGTTGAACGTCGGGCACAGGTCGACGTTCGGAGCCGTGTTCAGGTTCGCCCCGGAGTTCTGCCGGCCCCAGATCTCCACATAGTCGCCGACCACCATCGGGATCTGGGCCACCGCGAGCAGCGCCCCGAAGTCCGTGGTCGGCTTCACTAGAAACTGCGGCGATCCGATGTCGATCGTGCCGTTCTTGGCGATCGCCGACTCGAACCGGCACGCCGCCCCGGCATTGGTCCACGCCGGGTCTCCCCATACCAGATAGGTTCCGGGGACCTGCGCGGTGTAGCGGGTGTTGTTGGTGACGTTGGAGTGGCCGCCGTAGGTGTCGATGACGGTGAGGTCGAGGTTCATCGGCGTCCAGGTCGCGGTGACCGTGGTCTGGAGCGTGGCCTGCCTGCCTTTGAAGTCCGGCGGGTTGAGCAGGAAGTTGACGGCGTCGCGGAGCGCGTTGAAGTACGCGCCGGTCTCGGTCTCGCCGACCGTGAACGTGCGGGGGATCGGCACTGCCAGGCCCATGTCAACACTCCATGATCAATAGGCTGGGATGGTCGTCGCCAGGACCTGCGACGGGCTGGTGTCGCCTGCGGGCAGCGGCTCGCACACGACGATGTCCCCGGCGGCGTGGTTGTGCGCCAGGTTCGCGGTCAGGGTGAGCGTCGCGGTCGCCCAGCCGGGATAGGTCACCGGCACCCCGGTCGCCGCCACGGTCACGGCCTCGAAGTTCGGCGTGCCCGGGGAGAGCCAGAACGTCCAGGACTGCGGGATCGACGCCGCGAGGGGGTTGACCTTCGCGTCCGGCAGCGCGTTGATCGTGACCGTGTTCGTGCCCGCGAACGCCCCGCCCGCGGCGACGTTGACCGTCGTCGCCGCGGCCCCCAGCACCGACAGCGAGTCGTACGCCGCCGGGTCCGTCAGCCCTGCCGGCAGCGCCTCGCACACGACCGCGTTCACCAGGTGCGTGTGCGCCAGCGTTCCGACGATGGTCAGCGTCGCGGAGGCGTACCCGACGGTCGTCGACGGGATGCCGCCGGGGGCGATCGTCACCGTCTCCGCGATCGCCGGATTTCCCGGGTCCAGGGTGAGCTGGTAGCCCGCGGGCAGGGACGACGCCAGGACGTTCGTGGCGGCGTCCGGCAGGGCGTTGATGCTGATCGTGTTGGCGCCGGCGTTCGCCTGCGCGTGCAGAGTGGTGTGCAGCGCCGCCAGGACCCAGTACTTCACCAGGTTCGCCGGCGAGCACTGCAACGTCACCCACACGTCGCCGGCGTTCGGATCCCACGACCACTCGATCTTCTCGATGAAGCCGTCGAACACCTGCGCCGGGGCGCCGACCGGCCGCTGGTTCACCCGGATCCTCATCCCGAGCTCCAGGTTCAGGCACACCGCGAACAGCCCCGGCACCGCCGACGGGTGCAGCCGCAGCACGTCGACGCGCTGGCGCGCCACCTTGTTCTGCGACAGCAGGTAGTTCGCGGCGTCCGCGACCTCCGGCAGGCTGGTGGTGTTGACCGTCCGCTGGTAGACGCGCGGCCATGACCGGGTCCGCGACGCGGCGTCGTACGCCGTGACCGTCGGCCCGCCGTACTGCGTCACCTGCACGTCGCTCATCAGGTGCGACGGGTCGAACCCGAACTTCACATACTCGAACGGCCACTCCCCGGCCGTCTGCGAGCCGCCGAACACGTACACGGGCGTCGCCTGGTTGTACCGGGCGTTCCGGCCCTTGAACGTCAGCACCCCGGCGCTGGAGGTGTAGAAGTTCCCGTTCTCGGTGAGGGCGATGTTGTTCAGCGCGTCCAGCGCCGTCGCACCGGCGAGGTCCGTGGCTGGCCCCATACTCGCCGTCGACCCGGTGTCCACCGCGACCTGGCCGGGCCAGCCGATCCACGTCAGCACCCTGTTCACCCGGGCACCGGACGACTCCCCGGACGAGGCGAGACGCCAGGAGTTGTACAGGTTCGTCATCTGCGCGTTAGTGAGCAGCAGCGGCACCTCCGCGGCGAACGCCATGTCGCCGACGAACCCGTTGCTGTACCGGTTGCTGCCCGGCAGCACCAGGGCGCCGAGGGTGTCGACGGAGAAACCCTGGGCACTGACCACACCGGCCGCGGTCGCCACCGACACCCCGTCGACCCACACCGTGTTCGTGCCCGAGGCCGGGTCGAGGCCCACCGCGACGAGGTGCCAGTTCCCGTCGCACAGGGAGCCGCCGCCGGTGTAGGCGACACCCGCGGCCCCGGTGATGTCGGTGAACTGGACGCCCAGGACGCCGGTGACCTCCAGGTGCATCTGCAGCAGCGACGCGTTCGCGTACCACGACGCCGGGGTGCAGTACCAGAGCATGTAGTCGTGGCCGCCGGCGGGCGCGGCGGAGGCGCGGAACGCCAGCAGCCGCGTCCAGGCGCCCGTGTTGGGCGGCCCGGGAGACGTCGTCGTCTTGCCGATCGACACGAAGGTCTCGGCGAGCTGGACCGTGCCGGTCGACGTCGAGTTGTTGTTGAAGGTGGCGACCGGGCCGGCGGAGCCGACGAACGCGCCGGGCGTCGTCGCGGACGCCACCGGGTTCCCGAACGTCAGCGACCCGGCGCCGAACGGCGAGTTCTCCACCGGCGCCGGCGGACGCTTCCCCGCCGTGTCCGTGCACGCCGTCGCCCCGGCCGGCTCGGCCAGCTGGAACAGGAAGTTGGGGGCCAGCGCCAGCAGCTCGGCCACGAACGGCTGCGGCAGCGTGAACTGCGACAGCCCTATGAACGCGTCGTCGCCGACGATGTCGGACGTGCCGTAGGTGCCGTCGAGCTCGGCGAAGTCCTGCGGCCACCGCTCCACGTACGGCGTGATGATCTGGTAGGCGGTGCCGGGGTCCTGCCACGTCGACGGCGAGCTGCCGACCTCGAACTGGACGCCGGTCACGTACACGGTGTTCGTCGCGGTCGTCGTCGCCGGGGTGGTGATGTTCAGGGACAGCACCGCGGCGATCGTCCCGGCCGGGGCGACGGCCCACACGTTCTGCCGCCCCCACACGGAGGTGGACAGCGTCAGCGCGGCGCCTATCGTGCTCGCGACCAGGCCGGTGACGCTGTACCAGTCGATCCTCGCGGTGACGGCCAGCGTCGCGTCGGCCGACGCCGCGCGCAGCGCGTAGAACGAGAACGTGTACGGCGTGCCCGCCAGGGCGCCGACAGCCTGCCCTGCGGTCACGGTCGCGCCGGTGGACACGGTGAGCGGGCTGCTGCTCGTCGTTCCCGCCGGGGTCGTCCACGCGCAGGCGTTGGAGTGCCCCGACGGCGCGGCGGTCAGCCCGGTGGCGTAGGCGACCGTCCCGGCCTGCGGCGCGAACCAGCCCGCGACCGCCCCGGCAGCGAGGCCGCCGGTGGCCGGATTGCGGGAGAACAGGTTCGCCGACACCGTGTTCGGCGCCTGGAACAGCGTCGGGAACGGGTTGGCCTCGAACTGGGCGCCGTCGGCCTGGAACGTCGCCGTGGACGTGGTGGTCGTCACGAGCCGTGCCCGCAGCGTGCAGTACACGGTCCCGGCCGGGGCGGTGGCGGTCGCGGTGAGCTGCGTCCAGGACGTCGACCCGCCCGTCACCGCGACGTTGGGCCCGAACGTGGTGGAGATGACGGCGCCGGCCGAGTTGTACCAGTCGATCGCCAGGTCCATGGTCAGGTTCTGGGCGGTGGCCAGCGTCCGCACCTGCAGCTGCGCGGCGTAGGCGACCGCCGGGAACGCGGCGGCTTGCGCGATGTTCAGCAGGGTCTTCACCGACGCGGCGCCGTTCGGCACCGCCACGTTGTAGACCTGCGTGCCCTGGAACGCCGTGCCGGAGGCGGCGAGCGTCAGCGGGTATCCGGCGCCGCACGTCACGTTCATCTGCGCGGGCACCGGGCCCGGGGCGTAGCCGGTGCCCTCGCCGGCGGTGGCCTGGTCCGGGATGAGCAGGTTCGGCCCAGGAAGGCACAGCACCCGCGCTTGGCGCAGCGGCACCACCCCGGGCGAGTACGGCGAGGCCGCGTTGTTCGGGTCCAGGGCGCCGTCGGAGTTCGCCAGGACCGTGGTCCAGGTGGCGGTCTCGTTCTGGTCCAGCTCGTACTGCCGGCCGCGGGACGTGGCCCACGGGAACTGGACCCGGGCGGACACGTCGGAGAAGTACGGCGGCGCCGTGCCCTGGTTCGGGTCGGCGTTGAACGCGACCTGGTAGAACGTGGGCGGGATCGTCGGAATCGCCACGGCGCCTACTTCCCGTATCCGGGCAGGGACAGGTTCGGCCGGGAGTTCCGCTGGTTGTAGCGCAGGACCTCGGTGCGGGTGTTGGACGCGGTGCGCCAGGCGCCGGTGCCCGGGTCCTGCACGTACACGTTGACCGTCATGTCTCCGCCGCCACCGGCACCGCGGACGATGGACGGCGTGCCTGCGCCTCCGGTTCCGGCGCCCAGGATCGAACGGGCCCGGTCCAGGTCGCCGGCGTTCAAAGCGTCCAGCAGGGCGCGCGGCACCCGCGACACCCCCGCCGCGTCGATCACGAACTCCCCGGCCGACAGCATCGCCGCCACCGAATCCGACGTCGGGCCGCCGGGCCCGGTCACCAGGCCACCCCCGGCGTAAGCCTTCACCGGCGTCTGGCCGACCGAGATCGCAGTAGTCAGACTGCCCCCGACGTTCCCGATCGCCTGCTGGAGCTTGGCCAGGTTCGACATCGCCTGCCCGATGTCCGCGTTGATCGTCGAATGGACGTCCTTCGGGACCGCGTCCAGCGTGTCGATGTACTCACGCACCGCCTTGCGGGTCGCATCGGACTGCGACGAGTTCTGAACGAGCTGGTCGACCTGCGCCTTGAACTTGTCCGTCGCAGCCTGCGTCGGCCCCGTGGACTTCGTCTGGGCGTTGTAGTTGTCGACGATCGCCTGCATCGCGGCGTTGATCGCCTCACGGTTGTTCCGCGCCGACGCCGTGTTCCCGGACATCGCCGAACCGTTGTTCTGCAACGCCTGCGACACGTTGTCGATCTGCGTCTGGAAGTCGTCCAGGGCGCGGGAGGCGGAGATTCCCGCCGTCAGGTCCTGCTGCTGCACCGTGGCGGCCGACAGGGCGTCGGAGAACGACTGGGTCGACGCCGCGCCGCCGGCCATGGCCGCCGAGTTCGCGTCGACGGCCGTGGTGCTGTCCGTGGTCTTCAGGCCGGCCTCGCGCTGCTGGAGCGCGTACGTCTTCACCGCGTCGGTGTACTGCGACAGCTGGTTGTTGAACCGGTCCGCGGAGCCCCCTGCGGCGGTGACCTGGCTGTCCAGGCTTGCGATGGCGTCCTTGGCCTGCTGGATGTGACCGGAGGAGACCAGCTGCGCGAGCGACCGGTCGATGGGCTCGACGAGCTGGTGCTCCAGGGTGCCGCCGAAGTGCTGCGCCGTCAGGACCATGTCCCGCATGCGGCCGTCGGACGTGTCCAGGCCGCTGGACATGTCCAGCAGCGCGTTCGTCAGCCCCGTGATCTGCGCCGTGGTGTCGTTGGCCTGCACGCCCATGTGGCCGAACACCTTGTACAGCCCGTACCCGGCCAGCGCCACAGCGCCGAGGACCGGCAGGGAGTTCCCCAGGGTCCTCACGAACCCGCCGAAGCCCTTCGCCTCGGCAGCCACCGCTGCCTTGGCCCCAGCCGCTTCCGTCTTGCTCCCGAGGTTCCCCACCGCCTCGGCGGCGAGCATCCCCTTGAACCGGATCGTGTCGAAGATCTGCCCGGTGGCCACCGACGTCACGAAGCCCTTGTAGGCCGTCATGGCCTTGCCGATGCCGCCCACGAAGTTCACGAACATGTCGAACATCAACAAGGTCTTCGTGTAGAGCAGCTTGGCGATCAGCCCGGCCAGCGCCACCTCGGCCAGATCCTTGATGACCGCGGAGTGCTCGCGGAAGAACCCTGAGACGGCGACCAGGGCCGGGCCGATGTCGTTCTTCAGGATGCCGCCGACGGCGGACAGTCCCAGGAAGAACGCCCCGGCGAGAAGCCCCGCGACCGGGGCCACGGCGTGTCCGAGGTTGACGGCCGCGATTGCGGCGTCCTTCAGGAACACCCTGACGTCGCGGAACACCGCCGCCAGGACGGCCTCGGCTTCGCGCGCGGCAGGGGAGGCCAGGGCGTTGTGCACGGATGTGGCGAAGTGCTCGACCTCGGGGACGACGTCGCGCTGCACGAAGCCGACGAACTCGGACACCTTCGGAATCAGCCAGGTGCCGACCTTGACGCCCATGCCCTCGACTTCCGCACCCAGCGCATGGATCTTGAAGGCGAGGGTGTCCTGCGTCTGCGCCCAGTCCGCGCCGAAAGTCTTGCCCGACTCGGCCACCAGCTTGAACTTGTCGTTGAAGTTCGACGTGCTGCTGGACAGCGAGTCCATGAGGACGCCCAGGCCGCCGCCGGCCTTCTTGCCGAACGCCTCGGTGATCAACTGCCCGGAGTTCGTCGAGTTGTACCCGGCGGCCTTCAGGTGGTCGTTGAGGTCGTTGAGGGCGACCTTCAGCCCGCCCTTCTGAAGGTCGTCGGCGAGGCTGTTCGCCGTCAGGCCGAGCGACGCCAGGGCCTTCTGCCCGCCCCTGGCGGGCACCTCCAGGGCCTGCGCCGCCATCCGCAGGTTCGTGGCCGCCTCGGCGCCGCGGATGTTGCGGTCGCCGAACACCGCCAGGCCCGCGCCGACGTCGGTGATCGACAGGCCGTAGCCCTTGACGGTGGCCAGCATCGGGCCGCCGAGCGCGTCCGCGAGGTTCTGCATCGTCATGTCGCCCGCGCCGACCGTGGCGTTGAGCTGGCCCATCGCGTCCTTGTAGTCGCCGGTGCCCTTGATGCCGACGGCGACGGCCGCGTCCAGGGCGTTGGTGACGTCGGTCAGGTTCGCGTGGCCGACGGTCGCGCCCTCCGCGGCGACCTTCAGCAGGTCCAGGGCCTTCGCGCCCTGCAAGCCGGACCCGTAGACGTGGATCATCGCTTCGGCGAGCTGCTCCGGGGTCTGCGCGACCTGCCCGCCCAAGTCGATGACGGAGTTCTTCAGGTCCTTCATCTGCTTGGTGGTCAGCCCGGCGTTGTCCTGCGTGTTGATGCGGGTCATGGTCTGGTCGAACGTGGTCGCGAGCTTCAGCGACTCGTACGCCACCCCGCCGATCGCGGCCCCGACGGCGAGGAACGCGCCGGCGCCGAGCTTCCCCGCACCGGCGATCTTCCCGTCGGTCTCCTCGGCTTTGAGCTTCGCCTCGTCCATCTTCAGCTTGAAGTCGTCGATGTTCCCGAGAAGGAAGGCAATGGCGGGAGGGAGCAGGCCGCTCATCCGAGCCTCATCGCCTTGCGCCAGGCGTCGCTGTAGGCGCGGGCCAGACGGCCGTCAGCGACCAGTGCCTTCAGCGCGGGAGCCACGTACGGACGCGGCGGAAGCCGGGACGCGCGGCCGCGCCCGGCCATCCCGCCGAGCTCCTGGACCCGGCTGTAGGCGGCGGTCGGCCCGATCCTGGCCTGATACATCCCGGGCCCGAGCTTGCGCGGGCCCTCGACCCTGATCGAGCGGCGCAGCTGCCCGGACACCAGCGACGGCGGCTCACCCGGCATCGACGGCGTCGGCGTTCCCTTCGGGTGCGAGGACGTCGTCAGCCGCTTCTTGATCTCGGCTTCGATCAGGTGCGCGCCCGTCGCCGTCGCGGTGCGCGTGGCGGCGTCGACGGCTTCGGCCATCGCCTTCATCCCGGCGCGCTGAGCGGCCCCGCCCGTGACGATGAACCCCACGACTCACCCCCGGTTCTGTGCCGCAGCCCTGACCTCGTCGAATACGTTCGCCACCACCGGCATGCGGAAGAACAGCTCGATCGGGAGCTCATCTACTTGCTGAGGGGTCCAGCCGTACCTCTCGGCCCACCAGACGTAGCCCTGCGCTTCGTCCCAGCCGGTGCGGCGGTCTTTTTCCGGGGGGATGGTGCCGCCCTCAAGGCGAGCCCGGATTCGACTGAGGGCGCGGAAGGGGAGTCCGGGTCGGCGTGGTCGTCGGGCGTGACGCGCTCACCCATCAACGTGAAGATCTTCTGTTGGACCACGCCGATCCACTCGTGGTTGATCAGGATGAGGTAGTCGTCCGGGTCCATGTCGTCCAGGGATTCCAGGTCTTCGGACGGGATCGGCAGCACCTCGCCGTCGCTGCCGGTGCAGTTCCAGTCCTGGACGAGGATCGCCGCGACGCCGTCGTTGAGGTCGACGATGTTCGCGCCGACGCGCCGTCCGTCGCCGAGGTCGGAGACGGACTTGGTCATCTGCCGGATGTGTTTGGAGCGCATCGTGTCGGGGCGTAGCAGGTCCATCCACGCCCCGGACGGGAGATCGATCTTCATGGGTGTGGGGTTCCTTGCCTGGTCAGATGAACGTGCCGCTTGCTATGGCGTTCTGGAGGGTGACGGTCATCGGCCCGTAGCCGCCCGAGGCGCCGATGTTCGTGGTGTTGAGGACGCCCTTGCCGGTGATGTCGAACATGATCGCCTCGGAGCCGAAGTTCGGCGGGGCCGCGGTGAACGCGGCCTGCTGCATGTCGACCTGGAGCGACAGCAGGTTCGCCCCGGACAGGCCGTTGCTGATGAGCAGCTGCACCTGCGGCTGGGTGTTGTTCAGCATGTACGTCAGCGGCGTCTCGTCCGCCGCGACGAACGACAGCTTGAAGTCGGCGGTGAGGCCGCCGCGCTGCATGATGTACGGGTCGCGCAGGTTCTGCGCCGTGTAGTAGGGCTTGACCGCGCGCTTGATGTTGAACTCGCCGGAGGCCACCGTGAGCACCGGGGCCCCGCCGACCGTGCCGCCCAGACCCAGCTGCACCGCCCACGACGGCTGCGGCTTGGCCGCGGTGAAGCTGGACGTGGGCTTCGACCCGGCCGTCTGCGACGCCCACGACATGCCCTTGGCCGTGTACTTGAACAGCTCCGACTCGGCGTTGAACTGGAACCCGAGCTCCGACAGGGCCGTGCCGGAGAACTGCCGGGTCCCCGACGTCGGGGTGGGCCCGTAGAACTGGGAGAACGTGTGCGTGGTGCCCTGGCCGCCCGCACTGTTCAGCAGGCTGAACTTGTGGCTGAAAGGGGCGGCGGTGCCGGTGACGTCGTCCGCGCCGAAGATGTTGCCCAGCAGGTAGCCGAGCTCGTCGAAAAAGCCGGGACCCTCAAAGGTCAACTCGCCGAGGCGGACGCCGCCGATGACGTTGAAGGCGTCGTCCGCCATCACCCCGCGGACGGCCTTGTCGTCCAAGAAGGTGATCTTGTCGTTCCAGTCGAATTTCGTGAACGGCAGGTACGCGACCGGGGCGACCGGGGTGCCGGGGGTGACGTCCTTGGCGACGCCGAGGAACCGTTCGAGGGACGGGTATGTGGTGGGTGCGGCCATGGCGTGTTACTCCTGGCTCTGTGCGGGCTCGGGCATGGCCTCGGGTGCCGGGATCGGCGCGGGCTCGGCCTGCGGCGCGTTCGCGGCGGCTTCTGCTGCGGCGTCGGCCCTGGTCTGCGCGTCGAACTCCGCGCGCGTCGCCGGGGCCAGGTCGCGGTGCGTCGGCACCCACGGCAGGGGCGCGATACGGCCCGGCGCCAGCGTCAGGCCGACGCCTTCGCCGACCACGTCCAGCGGCGTCTCGCCGACGTTCCGCCACCAGCCCGGATCCGGCGGCACCACCGCATGCGGCGGCGGAACCTCCTCCGGCACGGCCTCGACGGCCTCCGGGACAGTCGCAGCACTCTTCTTCACGGCCACGCGCGTACTCCTCACTTCCACTTGCGCAGGTGCCTGCGACCGGCGCGGAACGACTGGTGGCGGCGCTTCACGCCGTGACGGAACCTCGAAGGCAGCCGGGAGCGGCCGTGCTTGAAATGCGACGGCCGGATGCGTTCGCGAGGGGCCTTGGCGACGCGGTGCAGCCCGCGCGGCAGGTGGTGGACGGCCACCGTGCGGCGGGCGACAGCGGCCCGGCGGCGGGCGACGGTGGTGCGGTGCGCGCGCGAACCGCGGCGCCCCGGATGCCCCTTGTGGTGCCGGCCCTTGAGCCGGGCCGAGAGCTTCGCCCTGGAGGCGGCGGACATCTTGTGGCCGCGCGGATGCTTCCCGGCGCGGGCCTTCTGCATCTTCGCCTTGGTGGCGGCCGACAGCTTGTGGCCCTTGTGGTGCCGGCCCTTCTGCCGGGCGGCCTGGGCCTTCTTCTGCGCCGCGGTGCGGTGCTTGCCCCGCAGCTTCGCCGACAGCTTCGCCCGGGTCGCCTTCGACGGGTGACGGCCCTTGCCGGCCTTCGACAACTTGGCGCGGGTGGCCTTCGACGCCTTACGCCCCTTGGCGGCCTTAGACAGCTTCGCCCGGGTCGCGCTCGACACCGGACGGCGAGCGCGCTTGGCCATCTCGGCTCAGGCCTGGACGACTTCGGTGACGCGGAACCCGATCTCGTGCCAGGAGATGACCTTCCCGTCCTCCAGCACCGGCTCGTCCGGGGAGATCGTCAGGCCGTTCGGGTTCTGCCCCGCCGACCAGATCACCCCGGAGCCGCCGGGGCCCGACGTGCCGCACGTCGCATCCGACTGGAGCCGGGACTTGATCCCCTGGAGGATCGCGTCCTCGGAGTCCACCCAGTCGTCCGGCATGACCGTCGGATCGGTCGACGCCGACGGCAGCAGGTACTGGTAGGCCACCATGACGGTCACGTCGTAGTGCACGCCCTTGGTGCCCGACATCCCGATCGCCGGGGTCGGTCCCGGCGTCGTCCACCGTGTCTCGTCGCTGATGGCCAGGTGCAGCCACGCGACCGCGCCCGATCCGCCGTCGGCGATCAGGTTGAACAGGGCGCCGTCGATGAGCGTCGGCATCGCCTTGAACACCTGCTGCAACCCCGGGATCGCCGGCACGCCCGCCGCCAGGAAGTCCGCGATCGCGTGCCGTACCGTGCTGCGGCTCACCAGGTCCGCCCCAGCGGCTCCAGCAGCTCGAACGCGATGTCGATGTCCTCGCCGGCGCCCGGCATCATCTCGGCCAGCTTCGTCTGGCGCCCGGGTCCCGGCGGCATCACGTAGGCGTCGGAGCCGCGGGTTTTGACCAGCGCCGAGGTCAGGGAGATCACGGCCTCGCGGACGAACGGCGGCATCGCGGAGACCGACACCCCGGCCGTGTGCGCGTTCGCCAGCGGCGCCGCCAGCGGGATGACGTTCCCTGAGACGTAGGTCGGGGCGACGGTGTTCTGCTCGGTGAGCAGGCCGCCCGACGCCCCGTCGTAGATCGTGACCGGCAGGCCGGGGAAGATGCCCAGCGGGTTCAGCACCGTCACCGACGACGCGCCCGCCGCTGCGGCGAGGGTCGTCACGGTGTGCGCGTAGCCGTTGACGTAGGTGACGTCCGCGAACAGCCAGCCGCGGCGGGCGGACGACGCGGTCACCGGAATCATCATCGACGGGGCGTTGAAGACCGGGATCCGCACGACCTTCTTGCCCAGGCGGCACCCCGACAGGTCGGTCAGCGCGGCCAGGGTTCCGGCGAACTGGCCGACGTTGACGTTCGTCACCTGGATCAGCGGCGTGTTCTCCACCGGAACCCGGATCGTGCCGTCCGTCCAGACCCGGTACTCCCCGGACTGCACGTCCGAGGTCGCGGCCAGCACCTGGTGGCAGATCCGGTCGGCCCACGACGACGCCCGCCCGATGACCCGGGTCAGCGCAGCGGTCTGCGTCGCGGGCGAGGAGTTCTTCGGTACGAGCTGGGAGACGTCGACGCCGGTCGGCTCGGCCAGGTATTCGGCCGGGGTGATGTAGTTCGTGTAGACGGCGTAGGACGGGGCGTACGGCGCGCTGACCGGGGCAGCCACGACAGGCACCTCCTACGTCGGGTAGCGGTGCATGTGATCTACGGGCGGGGAGTGCACGTGCCTGCGGTGCCCGAGCGCTTCCAGGCGTCCGGCGATGCGGACGTCCATGCGGCGCCAGTCGCCGGCCTTCACGCCGGAGTCGTCGATCGACGCGGCCGTGGACATCAGCCCTGGCAGGGAGGTCTTCAGGTGCGAGGTGAAGCGGGTGCAGCCGAGGCACACCAGCAGCTGGGTGCCGATCGCGTACTCGAACCCGCACCACGGCTGGCCGCAGGCGAGCAGCTCGTCGATGACGCCGGCGCGGATCCCGACGTCGTGCTCGACGATCACCAGGTCGCCCGGTTCGGCCCAGGCGTCGACGAGGATCCGGGAGTAGGCGGTGTCATCCGCCGGGTCGATCTCCCGCCAGGTGATCTCGTCCGGGGCGTGCTCGATGAGCAGGTCTCGGGCGACAGGGTTCTGCTTGGCGACGGTGTAGGGGGCGAGGATCACGCCGGGCGGCTGGCCGGGGGCTTGTCTGCGGTCTTCCTGGCGGCGGCGGTCTTCTTCGCGGGCTTGTCGTCGGCCGCGGGTGTCTCCGTGACGGCCTCGGGAACCGGGGCCGGGACGATGACAGCCGGTGCCGGTGCGGGCGCGGGGTTGCCGCCCAAGGCGGTGACCTGCGCCTCCAGCGAGGCCACACGCTCCCGCAGCTCCGACAGCACCCTCAGGGCCACGGCCGGGTCGCGCAGCTCGTCCAGGGACTCGCGGGCCAGCTGCGCAATGTGCGCGGCCTCGGTGCGCCACGTCCCGGCGGCGGTGGTCAGAAGGTGCTCGGCGAACGGCTGCGGCAGGTCGAATATGCCGTCCGGTCCGGCGGTCGCCGTGCCGTGGACCGGGTCGCTGACGCTGGACGCGCCAGGCAGGTGGATCATGCGCATGGGTGCTCCTTCGGGCCGGGGCGCCCGGAGCCGAAGCCGCAGGCGCCCCGGGGTCGGTTACGGGGTTGCGGCGATGCTCTGAAGAACCGCCTGGGCCACGGGCGCTTTGTTGATGAACGTCGAGACCGAGCGGGCCTCGCCGTCCTCACGCGGGCCGCCGGACGTGCGGTCCGACCCGTACACGTAGTCGTACAGGTCGTCCAGGCACCGCATCTCGAAGACGTTGCCGACGTCGGAGTTCGGGAACGGCACCGTGTCCCGGCGGGCGACCAGCGTCCCGGGCGGGATGTTCGGGTACATCTTGATCGGCACCTGCTCGCCGGTGAGGCGGTTCACGTACGAGCCGATCCGGCCGCCTGCGACGATCTCGCCGCGTCCCGCGGCGTCGTTCATCGTCAGGTAGGTGACCGCACCCGGCGTGTTCATGATCAGCTTGCCGAGGCTGTTCGACTCCTGCGCGGAGACCATGTAGCACGACGGGCCGAGCTGGATCGAGTTGTACAGCGCCACGTTGATCGCGTCGAGCTGCGAGATGCCGCCGCCGGACACGGTGAACTGCGAGCCCGCCGCGTCCTGGATGATCGAGCCGGACGAGGTGCCCGCGCCGTGCTGGACGATCGGGCCGCCGGCGGTGGTGTAGTCGCCGGTGTTGGTCGCGAGCATGCCGTTGAACTCGGTGGTGCCCGCGGAGCCGTTGTCGGCGGCGGCGTTGAACGTCGGGACGGTCGTGGACAGCCCCGGCAGCGTCGCCGCCGGCGGCACCTGCGCGGCGGTGATCGTCGAGGTGATGGTCACAGACGGCACCGTCGTGGTCGTGTAGTAGAACCACGTCGCGCCGTTGGCGGAGTAGAACCAGTCGTAGGCGACGGCGCCGACGACCGAGGCGATCGACGCGGTGATCGAGTGCGTCGAGGTGGTGGTGCCGGTGGTGAGGTTGGCGCTGTTGCCCTGGCTGTTGCCGTGGCCCAGGCCGAGGTTGTCGCCGTTGCAGTAGTAGTAGCCGGATCCGGTGCGGGCGGCGACGCCGACGTACACGGTGGCGGAGGCGGCGATCGTGCCGCCGGTGGTGACGTCCGCCAGTGTGGGGGCCGCGGGGCGCTGGAGCGCGAAGGACTGCGCGCCGAACGCCAGCTTGTCCTGGCCGATCTTCCACTGGGCGATCGCCGAGTAGATCGCGCGGGCCTTGGCGTCGGCGTAGCCCTTCGCGCGGGCGATCGAGTCGCGGGTGACGGTGTAGCCCATCGCCAGCGGCCAGTACGGGGCCGTGACCTTCATCAGCGAGTTCTTCGCCAGCGGCCCGGCGGCGTCGAACGCGACCGACGGCTTCGGCTGCTGGTTGTTGACGTTCAGCAGCGCTTCCCACTGCGCGACGTCCGAGCCCATGTTCGGGCCGGTGCGGGCGAGTTCGTCGCCCAGCGGCGTGACGACCGGGACCAGGGAGATCAGGTCCATCAGGTCGACGCCGAGGATGTTCGTGGCGCTGGTGATACCGCTGGTCACTGCCTTGAAGATCTCGAGCGTCTCCGCCGAGATGTCGTCCTGTGTAGGCATTGTTCCGCCTTTCTGAAGGCATGCGGGACGGACCCGGCGGCGTGTTGCGAGGGCCGCGGGCGCCCGGGAAAGTCTTGGAAGGTGCTGCTAGCTGAACCGGGCCCTGATCTTCGCCAGGGCCAGTTCCGTGCTGGCGGCGTCGCGCGCCGGCCCCTCAGGGGCGTCGGCGACGGCCTTGGCCAGCTCGGCCAGCGGGTCCGGCCCGGCGCCGTCATGCAGGGCGAGCCCCGCGCCGGCTCCGGTGGCGCCGTTCATCACTGGGGACCTGCGGTCGTCCGGGCTCCTGCCCCACTTGTCGACGCGCCCCTGTAGGCCCTTCACCACGTCCGCCAGCTGCGCGTACTGCGCGAGCCCTTCGGCGAGCGGGCTGATGGCCTCTTTGAGCGCGGCGGCGAGGTGGGCCTGCGGGTCCGTCGACTTCGCCACGTCCTCTTCGTCGCCGTCCGCGGCCGGGGCCGGTGCGGCGATCGTCTGTGTGCCCGGGATGACGGCGCCGTCGGCGGCGTCCCCGGTGTCGGCCGCGGATTCCGGGGCCGAAGTCTCGCCGGTGCCGCCCATGTCGGCGATCGGCATGATGTCGTCGGGGTCGCACACGCCGACCGGCTTGCCGGTGGCATCGCAGACCACGTACATCGGCTTCTTGTCGGCCTTGAGCAGCACTGCCGGGATGTTCGCGACCTTCGCGACCTCCGGGGCGGCCAGTACGGTCTCGCCGGCGGCCAGCGGGGCCTGAACAGTTGCGGTTGCGGACACGGCGGTCTCCTTCGTCTGCTTGGCGACCGGCTGGCCGTCATCCGTCGTCGGTGCGGGCAGGGACGCCAGCACCTTCTGAAGCGCGTCGACGGCACCGCGGATCGCGGATTCGTTGCCGGCGCTGAGCACACGGCCCGCCTTGCGGACCGGCGCGAACGCCTCGAGGACCTCCAGCGGCGCGACGTCGAATCCGGACATCGCCTTGCCGACCGCCTCGAGGGCCTCGCCGCCGAGCTCGGCCTCGGCCTGCTCGCCGACCGCGAACCCGGCCAGGGTGTCGATGACGTAGTCCAGGGCGCACTCGGCGTCCTGAAGACTCCAGGCCTCGCCGGCGTCGTCGCAGTCGCCGGTGGCGGCCTCGAGCATCTCCCGGTCGGCCATCACCGACAGGGCGTTCTTCAGGCGCACCGCGATGCCGGTCCACTTGCGGGCGGTCGCGGCGTCGATCGCCTCCCACGCCGGGGATCCGGGGGCGTTCTCGTCGCCCGGGGCGTCGCCGTCGGGCTCGGCCAGCACGGTCGTCGGGTCGAGGTCGTCTGCCATGCCGTCCGCCTTCTTGAGGGAGCCGTCGGAGCCCCAGTTGTCGGGGATCTCGCTGGATGCGCCGAGGGCGCGGGCCCGCGACTCGATGTGGCGGCGGATCGCGTCGTGCGAGGAGCCGCCTCGGCCGACCGCGCGGATGGCCCGGTCGAGGTCTTCGTGGTCCTCGATCGGGTAGGACTCGTCGGGCATAGCGGCGCCGGAGGAGGCCATGCGTTTCAGGTCGTCGGCGTTGTACTTGGCCTTGCGGATCGCCGCCTGGTGGATCAGAGCGGCCATGGCCGCGGGACTTCCGGTCATCGTCACCGTCTCCTGCGGCTCCGTGGCGGGTTCGGACTTGGCGATCAGGTCACGGACGAAGTCGGCGCCGAACAGGCCCGCCGAAGCGTCTGGTGCCGCCTGCTTGGCGAACAGGATCCGCGTTCCGTTCGCCGCGGCCTTGACCGCATGGACACTCTTGATGTCCGCGTCCCGGAGCTCGCCCCACTCCTCGCCGTCTTCGAGTTCGACTTCGGCGTCCATCAGGTCCTCCCGGCCGGGATGCGGCGGGCGTTACCCTGCGGCGACAGCCCTGTGATGAGTCCGCGCTTGTAGAGGGACCAGGCATGCGGGCTGAGATAGCCCCCGACGAGCCAATCGCCGGCCTTCACCACCGTCACCGAGCCGTCGGGGCCGGTGACGGTCCAGTCCGGTCCGAGGTGGATCCATGAGCGGGTCGGTTCGAATTCGCCGTCGGTGCCGTCGATGTGGAACGCGCCGCCGCCCATGCCGTTGCGGGCGAAGGAGTCGGCGGCCTTCTCCAACTGCTCTGCGGTGAAGAAGTCGCGGTGGTCGTCCAGGCCCTTCTGGATGAGGGGGTCGCGTCCGACTTGGTAGGCCAGGGCGACGATGAACCGCTGTTCGGGCATGGTCACTCCCCTTCGCCAGGATTCGGGGCGAACTCGGGCATAATGGCGCACCGACACCGCGGGTGCCCTGGCGGTTCCGTCTCGCCGCTGGGGAAGGCGTTGCCGAACGGGATCGCCCCGACGTCCTCGTTCTCGGAGCAGTAGGAACAGACCCGGCCGTCGTCTGCACTGGCCCAGCTGACCCACTCGATGCCGTTCGCCGCGTAGGTGTTCATCGACGCGGCCGAGACGGCGCGGGCGATCTCTGTGGTCGCGGTCAGCTCGGCCCAGTTGGCGTTGTCGAGGATGTCCGCCAGGTCGCGGGCCAGGGTGTCGGAGGAGTCGCCGCGTTCGAGGGACAGCGCGATGGCCTGGGCGAGCTCGTCGAACCGGCCCTGTCCGAGGCTGCTGATGGTGATCTGCGCGTCGGCAAGCTGCTGCGCGAGGCCTGCGCCGAGTCCGTCGTGTCCGAGGACCAGGTTCGCGGCGTCGACGTCGCCCGGTGTCCAGCCGCCCCAGATGGCCGCTCCGCCGAGGACGGACGCGATCGCCGCACGGGAGCCGAGGACGAAGCCCTCGGTGATCATGTCCTCGATGACGGGCGCCAGCGTGCCGTGGATCATCGCGAGGATGCCGTGGTCTGCCAGCCGCTGGTTCGCGGTGGTGAGGAGGTCCGGATCGGCGGCGGACGCCTTCGCGACGCTGCCGACGCCCCGGGCGATCGCCGCGGTGTCGACGGCCCCGGTCAGCGCCCGGCGGATCCGGTCGGCGTAGAGCGCGGCCAGTTCACGGTCGCGCTCCCAGCCGGCCCACTGCTTGGCCGAGCCCGGCGCTTTTGGGCTGCCGCCGTCACCCGCCTTGGCGACCGGCTCGTCCAGCTCGTCGCCCCGCGGAAGCAGCGACGCCATCACCGAGTCAAGCGAGTCGGCCAGCTCCTGACGCAGCGCCGGGTTACCCGCCCACTGCGCGGGATCCCACCAGGCGACCGCCTCCACTGCGTCCCCGTCCGGATCGTCCGGGTTGCGGACCTGGCCGCGTTCGCCCAGACAGATCAGGTCCTCGGACGGCACGTCCAGGACGAACCCCTGGTAGATGCCGTCGCCTGCGAGCCAGGACGGCGCGCCACCAAGGTGTGCGCCGAGGAGGTCGGCCGGGAGCAGGCAGCCGGTCTCCTCCTGCCATTCCCGTGCCGCAGCCGTCGAGGGCATCTCGCCGTCCTCGACGTGACCGCCCGGGAACTCCCACGTGCCGGATGCCGGATCCTCATCGTCCAGGCCCCGCTGGAGCATCAGGACCCTGCCGGTGTCCCCGGCGCGGACCGCGAGCCCTGCGACGGCGACCTCGCCCGCAGCCTTGCGGACCGCGGCGCGTCCGCCGTCGTTGAGACGGTGCGCGGTGACCGGGTCGGTCAGGTGCGTGAACTGGAAGTCCCGCCACCGGCCCCGCGCGCGGCGGTTGTCGGCGTACTTGCGGAACCGTGCCAGCTCCGCGTCGGCCGCCTTCGTCACCGTCGCGGTCGGCAGCTGCGCGGCCGCGTCCGCCGGCACGCCCTGCTCGGTGAGCATCTGCTGACGCGCCTGCACCTGGTAGGCGTCGGTCGCGGCCAGGTCCTGCGCGGCGTCGGTGGTGCCGGCCTGCGGGATGATGCCGACCGGCCCGACGTACGGCATGTCCAGCGGCGGCTGGTCGGCCGCCGGCCCGTGGGTCTCCGGATCGGTCTTGCCGGACACGCCCTCGATCGACAGCAGCGGGATCGGGCCCAGGCGGGCGTTGTTGAAGAACCGCGGCGTCGGACGCTCGTTGTCCACCGGCAGGCCGAGGAGCTCGGAGCGCATCTCGTCCGGGGAGGCGGCGCCCGACTCGACGTAGATCTTCCAGGCTTCGGCGTCGGCCTTGCGGTCCTCCTTGTCGCGGCCCGTGTTCAGCTTGGCCTTGACCGGCAGCCCGATGTCGCGGCGCAGGTACCGGGTGAGGATGCCCTCGATCCAGTACACCCACGGCAGGGTGTTGACCCGGAACTGGATGTCGGTCTGCACTTCGCCGCTGGACCGGTTGACATCCTTGACCAGGCCAGCGTCCTGCGGGACGACGCCGAACTTCGCGCAGGTCCGGGACATCAGGTATTCGGGGAACGCCGAGTCGAACGACTCGGGCCGGGTGTTGGTGACCTTCGTGCCGGACGGCACCGCCAGCAGCTGGTGCAGCTTCGCCTGGTCGCCGAGGACCATGGCGTCCCAGTAGTCCTGCCACTCGGCGACCTGGTTCGGCGACGACACGTCCGGCGGCACCTCGATGAACCCCGCCGGGACGGAGCCCTCGGTGAACATCTGGAGGAAGTGCCACTGGAACCGGATGTCGGTGTTGGCCGTCAGCAGCAGGGCCTCCATCGGCGCGGTGCCGAACGGGGCGTCCTCCTGCGGCCGGAACATCTCGTAGGTGATGTCCTCGTGGGTGTACCAGTCCCAGATCTGGCCGTGGATCACCTGGTAGTACGCGGGTGCCGGGGCTTTGGGGCGGCGCCCGTGCTCGTCGATGTACGGGAGGACGGTATTGCCGCACCATGCCGGCTGGCCGTTGCGGCGCACGTACAGCGTCTCATTCGGGACGGTGACGCAGTAGACGGCGCCGTCGTACGGCACGCGCTCGACTCGGGCGACCTTCTGTGCCGCCGTGGTCCGCAGCCGGATGCAGTAGGAGGCTTGCTGGGACTCCAGTCGGATGACGCGGCCGTCGGCGAAGGTCGCCTCGCGGAGCTTGCGCTTGCGTACGGAAGCCGAGTAGCCCAGCTTCTGGGCGATCTCCTGGAGGTGGTCCGCCATCTGTCGCGACGACGTCACGATGGTTTCACGGCCGTCGGCATAGCAGCCGTCGCCGAGCATGTAGAAACGCCAGAAGATGCCGAGCTGGCGGCGGCTAGCGTCGCGGATCTCCGGCGGCACGAACTTGTCCGCCGCGTGCCCGAACTGGCGGAGGTAGTTCGCGAGGGCCTGCGACCGGAACCGCCACTTGGTGCCGTCATATCTGGGCTCACGGCCCAGCACGCGGCCCAGTAGGGCGCGGAACTCCTCGTAGCCCTTTGAGGATTCGCGCTGCGAGACGGCGATGGTGCCGCGCTGTCCGAGCGATCCCTCGGACAGCCACATGCCCATGAATGCCGCGAAGTCGTCCCCGTCGAGTTCGAGGAGCCGGGCGCGGACATCTGTGTCGGGAATCCGGAACGTCTGGAAATCGTCCGCTTCCCAGTCCGAGGTCGCCGGAATCTTCACCTTCTCGGAGAGGGCGCCCGCGAGCTCTTCAGCTGGAACGAACGCCTCGCCGCTGCGGTGGCGGCTGCCTCCGAGCGGTCGCGGCAGCGCGGTCACGAGCATGCGGTGGTTGCCCGTGACGAGCAGGTCAAGCGTTCGCGATGTGAAGTGGTACAGCGGCTCGCGGCCAGCCCAGTCCTGCCGGGTGAATGCGGTGGCTTGCTGCCACTCAAAGGCCTTGGTCTTCTGGTTGCGCGTCGCGAATTCGTCAGTGGCGATGTCGACGTCGGTGAACCGCTTCCAGCCCTTGCGGGTCAGAACCTCGGTGTCCTCCGAGTAGCACGTGCCGTCGAGGACCTCGAGCCCGATGACGTCGCCGTCCAGGTTGCGACGCCGGTACAGGGCGGTGGCGTCGAACTTTAGGGCGTTCTCCATGAGCTTGGACAGCCAGCCCACGTACGGCAGTTCGCGGTCCGGGAACTCCAGGACGGCGCGGGCGACGTCGATGGCGTCGTCGACGTCTCCCCGGATCCCGTCGGCGGGCAGCAGCATCAGGTCCATCGACCGCAACTCGTCGATCTTGTGGTCGATGCAGATGCGGGCCACGTCGTAGTTGCGGATGATCGCCCGCAGCGTCTCGTAGGACGCCAGGCCCCACGACGCCCGGGTCCGGATGGCGATGTTGACGCCGACCGGGTAGTCCATCGCCCGCGGCGGCTGGGAGTAGCCCTGGTACGGGCTGATCGGCCGACCGGGGCCCATCCCCGACGAGGAGTCCATGCCCGCCCGGTGCAGCGCTGCGTCGACGGCGGCGGGGGTGCGGGACGCGGTCGTCCAGCTCGCGGCTTTGCCGACCCGGGCTGACGGCAGGGGCGGGGGTGCGGTGTAGCTGGGGCGTTCGGCCTGGGCGCGCGGGCCGCGGCCCTTGTTGCGGTTGCGGCCGGAACGCTTCGACATCAGGCCGCCTTCCCGTTGACAGGTATCCGTGTGCGCCAGTCGCGGGCGCTCGTGGCGACGGTGAGGCCTTCGGTCTCGGCGCGGGCCTTCATCGCCGCCAGGAACGCCGCGCCCTGGCCGGCCGCGGCTTCCCACACGGCCTGCATCACCGCGTCGCCGTCGTCCGGCGACCGGCCGATGCGCTTGCGGATCTCGTCCTTGGACTCGACCTGGATGCGGCCGCCGGACATGACCCGCCACTTCGGCGCGGTGAGGTCGCCGGTGAGCATGTCGTCCGGCGGTAGCGCGAGCTCGGCGCCGTAGGACGGGTCGAGGAGTTCGCGCAGGTTCCACCAGGCGGCGCTGCGGGTGTTGGTGAACCCGAGCTCCCCGGAGCGGTCTTTGCGCGTCGTGCCCTCGGAGGCGTTGAACGCCACGACGTCGATCTTCTTCTCGCGCAGGCGGTCGACGACGCCTGCGCCGATGCCGATGACGTCGACGATCGGAGTGCGTCCGGGGCTGGCGGTGACGATGCCCAGGGCGCGCCCGGTGGTCTGCATCGTGTCTTCCTTGGCCGTGTGCCGCAGCTCGGTGACCACGGGCGCGTCGTAGATGGCCATGACGGTCTGGTCGGTGCCGGAGCGGGCGACGTCGACGCCGACGGTGCGCTTGCCCGTCTGCGCAGGCCGGCCGTCGGCCACCCAGGTGAGGAAGCGCTCGTTGGAGGCTTCGATCCAGGACAGCGGGATGACGCCGTCCTCGTCGGAGGAGTAGAACTCGCCCAACACCCGGTTGTGGAACACGGCGGAGTCGCGGCCCCACTGCCGTTCGCGCTGGTCGGCCCATTCGCGGCTGATGCGCCCTGCGGCGATGGCCTCGTCGCAGGTGACGTGCCGTGCGAACCAGTCCTCGAGGCCGGGGGCGCGGCGGTGGATGTCGTAGAACCGGCCGTTGGGCTCGCCGGGCGTGGACATCGCGAGCGCATAGGCCTCGAGGTCGCCGGTTCCGTCGGCCCCGGAGAACGCGCCTTCGGCGGCGTCGAACGTCTCGGGGATGATCGCCTTGGACTCGTCGAAGACGTACAGCACGCTGTCGGCGTGGGCGCCTTCGATCAGGGCCGGGTTGTCGGACGCTGCGGCGAACGCCTGGCCGTGCCGCAGCTTGATGTTCAGGGTCAGGAGCTCGGTGCGTTCGGAGTAGGGCTCGCAGTCCAGAGCGGCGTAGTTCAGGCGCCTCGCCCACTTCTTGATCTCGGGCCACAGGTAGAACTCGAGCTGCCGCCACGCGCCTGCGGTGGTGGCGATCTTCCAGTCGCGCCCCGACAGCTCCCGGGTGATCGCGAACCACAGGACCGTCATCGCCGCGGTGGTGGTCTTGCCCAGGCCGTGCGGCCCGCGCACGGACACCTTCCGCCGAACCGGCAGAGCAGCCAGGATCTCACGCTGGTAGGCGGCCAGGCCCTGGTCGAGCGGCCAGCGGATGCAGTGGTCTGCGAAGCCGACCGGATCGCTGTAGAAGCGGTGGCGCGGCTTGGCCGGGAGGACTTCGAACTCGCGGGCGGCACGCTCGAGCACCTCGGCCGGGATGCTCATAGCGCGCGGGCCGCCAGCGCGGCGGCCTTCAGGACCCTCGGGATCACCTCGGGGATCAGGGCTTGCTGCTCGGGCGTGAGGTTCAGGGCCGCCAGGACGGTCCGGATGAGGTCCGTGAGTTCGCCGCCCGCGTCTTCGGCTAGCCGGATGCGGCGCTCTTCGATGCCGCAGCGGATCGCCTCTGAGCAGACCTTGACGAGGTGGGCGCGTTCGGCCTGGTAGATCTTGAGCCATACGTTCAGCTCGGCGCCTTCGGTGGACTCGGACACCTTCGGGAATCCCGCGTCGACGTCGTCCTTGTCGAGGCTGTCCGTGACCTTGCGCTGCGTGGTGCCCCAGACGAGCTCTTCGGGGGCGAGTGCCTGCACCTGGCCGCGCGCGTAGGCGACGTGTCCGGCGGTCCACTTGATCTCGTCGAGGAGTGCATCGGTGCCCGTGGTCTCGATCTTCGTGCCGAAGGTGGTCATGAGGGTGCGCGCCCTCGCCTCCGCAATGACCGGTGCGGCTCTCTTCCCGATGTGCATCCTGCACTTGTCGGAGCCCGTCACGCGGACTTGTCGACATGGCGCACCGTCGCCCTTGTGATGTCCGCTGCATGACGGCTTGCCGGACTTGATCAAGTGCGGCTGCCCGCACTGGTCACACGGGGGGTCTGGGGATCGCATGGGGTTGGGCCAAATCGGGGTATCGCATGGGGTCTTCCAAGGGTTGTGGGTCCCCGGACGGTGGTGACCAGTCGCCGTCCGGGGTGCGGCTCCCGCCTGGTGCCGCGTCTGAGGCGTGGCCGTGTCCGACCCGTGGCGGTACGGCGCTGCGTCTCAGTTCGTGGCGGCTGTTATCCGCAGCCGTGGGTCGGCATGGGGTTGAGGTGGCCGACTGGCGGCCCGTGGAGGTGGCGTGTCGCACCGGCGGCGACCAGCGCATTGGTGAGCCGCTGGTCGAGGTTGCACCAGTTGCCGGCCGGGTGGACGGCGGTGGTCTCGCGCCATGTCTTCGCGACGGCGTCAGGGTGCGCGGCCAGCAGCTCGGCGCGGAAGCGTGTGCATCCGAGGCCGGCGATGTGGGTGTCGCGGAACGGATAGGTGTAGGAGCACCACGGCTGGTCGCAGTCCTCGAAGGCGTCGAGGGTGTCGGGCCGGATGACGATGTCGTGCTCGACGATGGCGAAGGTCTCGCCTTGTTCCCACAGCTCTTGGAGCAGCAGCGTGTAGGCGGTGTCGCTCGCTGAGACGTCGGCCGTTGCCCATGCCCGGCCGGTGGCGTTGAGGCCGCGGCTGACTTCGACGGCGATGGGCCCGGCGTGCGGGCAGATGACTCTCACGTCTGCTCGCCCGGTCCGGCTGCCCTATATGCCGCCTTGCCGCCGTGACGGGCATAGAACCGCTCAAAGCGAGCGGTCTTGCATTCACGGCACAACCGGTTTCCTCCAACGTAGTCAAAGCTATCCGGCGTCCACTCGTGACCGTTTCTACACTTTTCTCTCGCGGCAGCCATCCTGGCCATGTTCTCCAGGTTGGTCACCACTTCAAGATGCGCCGGATTTACGCAGCGTAGAACTCGGCAGAGATGGTCGAGTTGCATCCCTGTGGGGATTTCTCCGACCGTGAGAAGCCAGACGGCGCGATGAGCAACCGTGCTCTTCACGGGTGACCAATGGAACAGCCCGTATCCCTTGCCGCCGACGCCACCGGCGCTGCCGGTCCACAGCCAACACGGCCCGAGGTCGGGCCGTGCCCGCGACACGGGGCCGTCCTTGTTCACGAACTTCCATATCCGCACTTCAGGCTTTACGCCCTGGCGCGTCCGGGGCCGGTCTACGGTTCCATGTATGCGCATGTATTCGTAACAGGCGTTGCACATCCCCTTGGTGCGCTTCGGCTTTTCACATCCCTCGACCAAACATACCAGCAGTTCGCCCATGCGGTAGATATTACCAGTTTCGAGGGTCCCCTGAAGTGTTTTTTCCGTGGTGGTTCCAGATGAGCACGGTCTCCGGGATGCGGTAGAACGTGGCGCCGGCTTCGGCGAGTTTCCAGTAGAGGCCGTAGTCGTCGAGGTCCATGCCGGTGCCGGGGTCGCGGCGGTATTCGAAGCCGCCGACTTCGCGGGCGAGTCCGGTGCGCATCAGGGCTGTGACGTGGAGCCGGGATCGTTCCTGGACGTAGGCGGCGGTGAGCCATCCGGTGTCGGGGGCGATGGGTTCGGCGTGGCCCGGTATCTGCGGGATGTGGGCGGCGCCTGAGACGACATCGGCTCCGGTTCGCTGCTGGGCGTCGACGAGGAGCTGGATGGCGTCGGGCGGCAGCTCGTCGTCGTCGTCGAGCCACAGTACGAACTCGGTGGTGACGTGGGTCAGGGCGCGGTTGCGGGTGGCGGCCGAGCCCTCGCGGTCGTCGTCGTGCTGGATCAGCAGCTTGCGGCGATAGGTCTGCGCGTGGGCTGACTGCTCGGCGCGGATGCGCATGCCGGCGCGTGGCGGGATCGTCGGGATGACGACGGTGACGTCGCCGTGGTCCATCACAGCACCTCGGCGAACATCACGCCGCGCGGTGTCGGCAGGTAGATCGGGCGCAGCAGGCCTTCGCGGGCCAGGCGCTCGACGTGGACGCGGACGGGGTGCTGCGGGCCGCAGTCGTGGAAGCCGACGATGCAGCCTGGGGCCATGTGCGGCCGGTAGCGGCGGAACTCGGATTCGCGCAGGTGGGTGAGGCTGTCGAACCAGGCGAACCCGATGCCGTCGCGCGGGGTGTAGGTGAGGGATTCGGCGCGGACGACGGTGGCCGGCAGGTGCGCCAGGCGCTGCTGTGCCGAGTCGGCCCGGAGCGGGTCGGGTTCGAGGGTCCACAGGTGGCCGTGGCCGTTGCGGCGCAGGGCTTCGGCGATGTGGTGCGCGGTCTGCCCGAAGGCGGTGCCGGTCTCTACGACGACCTCGGGTTGCAGCGCGCGGACGAAGACGCCGACCAGCTCGGAGACTTCGAGTTCGGCGGAGTCGGCGTCGGCGGCGGTCCAGTGTTCGGGGTGGGGGCAGTCGGGCCTGGGCGGCGTGAACTCGGACTCCGGGACGTAGGCGGTCACGCTGTGGCCGTCATGGCGAGCTGCCAGGGGGCGTCGGTGATGACCGGTATGCCGAGGGCGGGGAAGTCGTCGAACCGGATCTCGGCGGGGTCGGTGAAGTTCGCCTGTTCGAGCAGCCACTGGACTTTGCGGGGGGTGCATTTCCAGGCGTGGATGTGGGAGACGTCGTTGCCGTCGCGGTGGCCGTGGGGGCGGATGGCGTCGATCAGGTCGGTGCCGATGGTTCCGGCCTGGGCCATGGCGGCGGCGCGGTCGGAGTCGGGGACGACGATGACGATGCGGCCTCCGGGGCGCGTGGCTGCGCGGACGCGGGTGAGGAACGCGAGGGCTTCGGAGTAGAGCAGGTGTTCGAGGAAGTGGCCGACGTAGGCGAGTTCGATGTCGGCGGCGGTGCCGAGGCCGGCGGTGAGGTCTACGTGTTCGTCGACGCCGGGGTGGGTGTTGAGGTCGAGGTTCCGCCAGGGCGCGGGGAAGGGGTGGGTGCCGGAGGCGAAGTTGATCAGCATCGGGTGCGGTGGCGCCGGTCGTAGGCGTCCTGTAGCTGCTCCAGCGGGTACAGCTTGCGCTGGCCGGGGCGCCCGATGAGGGCCGGGTCGGGCTGGCCCGGGATGTCGTCGCGGCTGATCCAGGAGCGGATGGTGGCGTCAGGGACCTGGTAGAGGCATGCGGCGTCACGGACTGCGACCAGGGGCATGCGTTCACCCCCTGATACGACGAAAGCCCCGTCGGGGACGGGGCTTCAGGGACGCAGATCTTGCACGTTAGAGCTAATAGTGTGGCGTTCTGATCGGCTAGTCAAGCCGCCGCGTGGTGCGCCGGGCCAGGTGCGTCTCTCCTGGGCCGTCCGGACCGCTGTATCAGCGCTTCCCGGCGCACCACCGCCGCGTACCCCTGGGGAGCTTTGTCCGCCCGGCCGAGCGGTTCGGGTGTCGCGGCACACCCCTCGCTGGCATGCTACGCCGGAAACCGAACACCCCCGGTCTGCGTGCGCAGACCGGGGGCGCTGCCGTCCTCGCGGATACGGCGCCTCGCGCAAGTACTGACCGCCACCGCACGATGGCTTGGCTTTCCCCTCGCGAGAAACGTGGACCCGACGGGATTCGAACCCGCATCGCCGGACAGCCACCGAGGTGACCGGGCGCCGTATCGCCGTCGCTCGACCAGTTGAGCTACGGGCCCAAGTCGTCAGGATACGCCCGTGCCGAACGGCCGTCCCGTGAGTTCGGGGTCGTAGAACAGCCTGCTGATCGACGGCTCAGCCGCGCGCTCGGCCTGCTGGATCTTCCAGTCGAGCAGGAACGTCTCCTGATACAGCGCGACGAGCCAGTCGATGTCATCGCGGTGGATCTCGGAGTCGAGGGGTACCCAAGCACCGGTCACGGCGTTGATGATTTTGGCGAAGCGGACAAAATCGCCCGTCCGGACGTGGGCATCGCTCACGGCCGCCACTCGTCCTTGTAGCCGGGCAGCTCGGCGTAGGGCGCGGCGAGGTCGCGAAGGTCAGGACACGGGTCGTCTTCGTCGTACCAGGCCTGAACGCTATAGCCGACGATCTCCTTGACGCACTGATGGCCCTCGCCCGTGTGCCTGGCGAGAGTCCGCCGCTTGGCCGCGACGTCGGCGAGGGCGCGGGACGGGTCGTGGCGGGCGATGTGCTCGCCAATGGGCCATGTTTGAGCGCTGTCGGGGATCCAGCAGACGTTGTTCGTGCGGGTGCCGTCGTTGCTGACTCCATCATCGGTATCGGTCCAGGCGCGCTCGATGACGGCAGATGCAATCTGCTCGTCCTCGTCCAGCCGTGCCGTGATGAACTCGGCGATCGTGGTCATGCTGCGGTCCTTCGCTTGTCTGCTTCGATGCGTTTGCCGAGCCGTTCCCACCGTTCGCCGGTGTAGCTGGCTTCGCAGGTGTCGCAGTCGATGACGGGCGGGGTCGGGTCGGCGTCCTCCCGCATTCGCGTCCACAGCCGTCCGGTGCAGCGGATGCCGCCGGGGTATTCGATGCAGGCGGCGACGTCGATGCGCCGGGCGCGGGGAAGGTCGATCAGGGCTCGTGCTTTGCCTCGAAGTTCGGTCAGGACGCTGAGGTAGTCGTCGGCCCAGGTCTGGGCCGCGGACCAGTCGGTGTAGACCGCGAGCCACGCGGTGAGGGTCGCGGGTTCGGTGTTCGCCGGCGGTGTGGTCTTGAGCTCGGTGGCGTGTCTGCGCGCCCAGTGGTCGAGGTCGTGGCGGATCTGGGAGCGGAGTTCGGCGACGGGGTCGTTGATGGGGAGTTGCCATTCGGGTGTGCCGGTGACGTGGGCGGCTGATGTGGTGATGTGTCCGGTGAGGAATGTGGCGAGGGTGAGGTAGTCGCGAAGGAGGCCGCCGGGGCGGTAGCTGCGGGGGTCGTGCCAGGTTTCGCCGTCGCCGCAGACGATGGTGGGCGGCGTCTGGATGGCGTAGTTCGGTGCGGGTCCGATAGCGGGCCGGAAGGCTCTCGCCATGGCCCACGCGGCTGCGGCTGCGTCGCGGCTGCCGTGGATCGTGACGCCGCGGGCGGTGCGCACGCCCCAGACCGCGTCCAGCGTCGGGTCGTCGGCCGCGGACGGTCCGGTGAGGGCTTCGACGAGTGCCGCGTGGTGGCCGGCGCAGAGGCGGAGTCCGCCGAGTGCGGTGCGTGGCCGGTCGGGGTCGGTGCGGTGCGGGGCGATGCAGGTGCCTGGCGGGGTCATGATGCGACGAGCCAGAAGGAGGCGGGGGCGAGCGTTCCGGCGGCCGGGTTGAAGCTGGCGGGGATCGTGGCCTGCCCGGAGACTTCGACGCCGGCGCGGTGGCCCTTGATGGCCGGGAGGTTCGGGACCGACGGCGTGAACGCGCCGGCGATGAGCGGCGGGGTGGCCATGTGGCACAGCAGGGTGACGTAGTAGTCGGTGGCTTCTGCGGTGGTGACTGGGGTTCCGACGGCGGCCTCGACGTAGGTGCCGTTGTTGCCGGAGCTGGACAGGGCTGTCGACATGTCGCCGGTGATGGCGAGCTGGGTGGCGGTCTCGTCGAAGAGGGCCATGGCGTTGACGCCGTTGGGGGTGATGCCTGCGGTGCCGAGCCAGAGGCCGAGGTTGTTGATGGTGCGGATGCCGGGGCGGATGAGCATGGCGATGAGGATGCCGGAGGTGGCGCCGAGGTCGACGTGGTTGACGGCGTGCGGGGGGAAGGGCTGGGCGGCGAGGCCGAGCATGAGGGCTTCGCGGTCGGTCTGGGACGGGGTGCCGTGGGTGTGGTCGGCGCGGGCGTCGGCGGTGGCCGTCCCGGCGGCGGAGGCGAGTCCGTAGGCGAACTGTGCGGTGGGGGCGCCGTAGGCTTCGCGGCCGTGGCGGTGGTCGGCGCGGGAGACGTTGGTCGAGGTTCCGGCGGCGATGGTGTCGCCGACAGCGGAGGCGCCGGGTGAGCCGTAGGTGAGTCCGGCGCCGTGGGAGTTGAAGTATTCGAGGTTGACGGGGTCGAGCGCGTTGACGGGGTCTGCGACGGTGACTTCGGCGGCGGTGAAGTTGTTGGTGCCGGTCCAGGTGTTGGGCTGGCCCAGGACGCCGTAGAAGGTCGAGTACGCGGGGCTCGGGTTCTGTGGGACGACGGTGGCGAGGTCGACGGTGGCGCCGAGGGTGTGCGGGAGGGCGACGAGGTACGCCGGTCGGGTGGCGTGTCCGGTGATGTTCTCGGTGATCTGCCACAGCCAGCCGGACGGCGACAGCGTCGTGTTGTCGGTGCAGGGCAGCGTCACGCTGAAGTGTCCGGCGGGGTCGAGGTCGACGATGATCGGGCCGATGATGAAGTCGGCTCCGGCGGAGTCGGCGAGGGTGGGGACGTTGGGGGTGAAGGCGAGGGTGCCGGTGAGTGCGGCGCCGAGGGGTGTCTGGTAGGTGCCGGTGACGGTGATGGTGGTGATGTTGCCGGGCAGTGGCATCGCAGGCTCCTACGGCTGGTCGGGTGCTGGGCTGGGTGGCGTGTAGATCCCGAGCTTGTCGGCGATGGCCAGGACGGTCGGGCATGGGTACGGCACCTGTTCGGCCTCATAGCCCGGTCCGCCCTCGTGGCATTCGCGGCAGTAGCTGTGAGCGAAGGGGCCGGTCTCCGGTTCCGGATGATGAACATCGAGGACGGCGCTCAACGCGCCAACCAGTTCCTTGACGATCACGGCATCAAGGTCATTGGGGTCGGCACCCTCGACTCGCCATGCAAGCCGCTCGCGGATCGCACTATCGAGATCAGGCATCGGTCGCCTCAACGACTCGGACCGGCCCGTGGTCGCGTGCGATCGTCACCCACATTTCGGGGTCGCCGACCGCCGTGCCCTCGTCGTCGGCGCGGAGCCATCCGACCGGGCCGAGCCACGGCACGCGGGACCAGTGGACGCCGGACTCGTTGACGACGAGGGTCCCGGCGGGGGGTTCGGGGTCGGTGGCGCCGAGCCACTGATAGATGCCCAGCTTGGCCGCGAGGTCGCGGACGTGGCGGCACGGGGTGTGCTCGGAGCAGGTGTCGCACCAGTCCGGCGGGTTGGGGGTGTCGCTGCGGACGGTGATGTAGCCGAGGTGCTTGCCGTCCTTGTCGAAGGCCTTCTCGTCGCGTTCTTCGTATTCGGCTTGGCCGCCGCAGTAGTCGGGCTTGTGCTGGTCGAGGTCGGCCTGGATGAAGTCGATGGCGAGGTCGATCCACGTGTTGAGTTCGGCCGCGCGCTGGGACTCGTTGGTGCCGACGTGGGGGTGTGCGTCGAGCTTCGCGCGGATCGCGGCGTACAGGTCGATCATCGGCGTGCCCTTCTGCGGCGGTGCTTGGTGCGGAGCCATTCAGCGGGCCGCAGCCACGCCGATGGCCGGACGGCCATTACGTCCACGTCCCGGAGGTTGAGCGTCAGCGTGCTGCCTGGGGCGGCGCTGTGCCATCCGGGCGAGCCACGCTCAGGGCTGTTCCACCAGAGCGGGACCTGGATGCTGACAGTGCCGTCCGATTCGACGGGGACTGACTTGCGCAGCTTGCCGGGTAGGACTGGTTCGGTCATCGTCTCCTCCGGTTGCGGTGCTTGGTGCGGCGGCGGTAGTCGCGGGCCGCCGGGAACGGTGCGGGACGGGAGGAGCAGGGCTCTGCGAAGCGCATGAGACTGGCCGCGATCTGCGACATGACCTCGATGAACTTGTCGATACCCTCAGCGCGGAACGTGAAGTTGACCTCGGGGAGCCTTTCGGCGAGGACTGGTCCCGGAGGCAGATTCCACGTCGCGTCCAGCTCGACGTCCGTCACCGGGATGTCGGGGCCGTCCGGTCCGATGCTGAGGACTGCGCCGGCGAAGTCGAAGGGGCTGGCCGTCAGAAGTCGAAGGGGCTGGCCGTCACTGGCCGCCTTGGCGCGTTCGGCGACGTTGGCCGTGACGGCGCCGAAGTCGCAGCCGGTGAGCTCGATGGGCGGCGGGGCGTCCGGCGAGCCGGGGCCAGGGACGAAGCCTCCCGTGGCGTAGGGCTTGTCGCTCATCACCAGCCTCCCGGTGTGAGCCTGCGGATGTGCTCGCGCAGCCGGACGACCTCGAGCACCCAATCCTCCAGCAGATGCGTCGAGAAGTGCTCACGCAGGATCTTCTCGACCCGCGCGTAGTCGGTGAGCAGGGCCGCAAAGACGACGTCGCCACCTGCTGCGGCGATCGCTGCCCGATCGAGCTCGGGCAGGCCGGAGAGCAGGTTCGAGTCGCGACGGTGATCCGGCTCGTCGTGGTGCCAGTCGCAGGATTCGAGCGGGCAGGCGCGGCGGACTTTCACCGGAAACTCGTCGCTCATCCCGGTGGCCTCGCTCCGCCGCACATCTGCACCGACACGAGGTACAGCGCCTGCGCCTCGCTGAAGCCTGCGCGCAGGTGGCACTCGTACCACTCGTGGAGCTGGCAGGACATCGCGGCCATCGGGGTGAGCATGCCCTCGGGCTGCTGCTGGGTGGGCTGGGGCGCGGTGGTGTCGTCGGGCTCATCCATGGCTACCGCCCATCTGGCGCGGGTTGGCGGTAGTGCAGTACGCGGTGCCGTCGAGGCGCCCTCGCAGCACATGCCCGTCGGGGAGGTCGTCGTGGCCCACGCCGCAGCACGGGCACCGCCAGGCGCGTCGCTTCCTGCCTCGGCCGAGGTAGTCGCGGAGGGTCCGGGAGAGCCTCCGTCCCCTAGACATCGCCGGTCTCCTCGCGCGCCTTGGCCTCCAGGTACAGCGGGTGTCCGTGGTCGTCGCAGCGGTGTTCGGCGATGGTGACGGTGTCGGTGCGGTCGGCGACGTACTCGACTGCGGGGTGGCCGTCGTTGCTGGCGCGGATGTTGCCTTCGACGGCGGTCCAGTGGGCCTCGGCCTCCAGGAGGGTGGCGTCGCGGCCGAACTGGTGCGTTGCCGTGTTGGTGCAGCCGTCGGGGTGGCCGCATGGGTGCGCCACGGCGTCGCGAGGAGCGTTGAGCGCGGCGGCGAGTACAGGCGGAAGGGTCGGCCCCGAGGTCTGGGTGAAGGATCCGTCTGACAGCTTGGCTGGGATGAGGTCTGGGTTCGTCATGGTCCTTAGTCTCCTTCGATCGGCGTGTTCAGCGCTTCCACTAGTTCGAGCGTGGCTCTCGTGGCGCTCCCGACGATCGTGGCGAGGGCTGCGGCGGACGCGGCGGCGGAGAGCATGGCCCCTTCTCGCGTGACGGTGATCTTCTCGCCGTACGCGGTCTCGGCGGCGAGCAGCCACAAGTACAGGTCGGCGGCGTCGATGCCGCCCGGGGGCTGGAGTTCGGCAAGCCACGGGCGTTGGGAGGTGACGAGCTGCCGGGCCTCGGCGGTGGCGGCCAGGAGGCGACGGCACGTCGGCTCGTCCATGAAGCGGGGGAACGGGGCGGTGCGGGTGAGCCACACGATGACGTCGCAGGTGCCTGCCATCTTCCGGCGGGACAGGAGCTTGCCGGTGGTGATGCTGAGGACGTCGGCGAGGGGAAAGGCGCGCGTCTCGGTCATGGCTGATTCCACGGGATCTCAATCCCGGGGTCACCCTGGGGCAGTGCGCCGCCGGAGTTCATCACGGCAACGCCGGGCACGCGACGGATCGCGACGTTGATGGCGCCGACCTCCTCGTGGTAGATCTCGACGTCGGGCATTCCGGCGGGGCGTGTCCAGACGTGCGGCGGGATGGCCTGGAAAGTGGGCTTGGGCTGCGTGGTCTCGGTCATGTGCTCATCATCCTCTCGGGCTCGAGCTCCGAGCCGCCTTTCGGCGGTCGGCACTGTCGGCCCAGGTGATGCCGCACACGAAACCGACCATGACGCTGGCGGCGCCGATGACGACGCCCGCCATCACAGCCTTGGGGTCGAGCCAGTTCGCCGCGACAAACAGGCCCAGGAGTCCGCCCGTGGTGGTTCCCGCGAAGACGCGAAGCATGTGGCCGCCCATCGTCACCAAGCCCTGTTCTCGATGCGTGCCGCGAGGTCGCCCGGCACGACCGCGGACGCGGTGGGCTTGCCGCACTGCCAGCCGGCGAGCCCTGCGGAGACTCCTGCGGCCGCGACGAGCTGGGAGCACATCACGGCCTTGCGGCCCTTGGCGAACCGCGTGAGGAATCGCCAGCGCCAGCCGAGGTGCTCCAGGCCGTCGACGAGGTCGGCATCCCAGTTGTACGGCTGGCCGAGCTGCGCGGTGGCGTAGGCCAGGACGGCGGCGCGCTGTGTGATCGTGGTCGGCTCCGCCGCGTTGCAGATCATGAGGCAGCCGTCGTACTCGGTGAGGCTCGCGAGGCGGACGCCGCCGGGCTCGGCCTCGATGGCGAAGCCGAGTTCGGCGACGATCGCGACGTGGGTGTACCTGGACCGGGTGACCAGTGCTATGAGTGCTGCGGCGGGGCCGGTGGTGCGGACGCAGATGTATTCGCCGGGTTTGAGGTGGGCGGTGTTGGTGACGGTCACGTCGGCTGCCCTCCGGTCTCGGGCCCGGTGCGGATCTCGACAGCGCCGTGACGCCCGGCGAACTCTTCGTCCCAGCGGCGCCTGAACTCGGCGACCTCCTCGGGCTTCCACTCCGCCGGGACGGTGATGATGCCCTGCGGGTGGGTGTGGCGTTCCGTGTGGTGTCGGATGGCGATGGCGGTGAGTCCGCCGAGGGTGTCGGTCTCGCCGGGCTCGCCGATGTCGGGCTCTGTCAGGTTGCAGCCGTCCACGGCGTGCTGGATCAGGGTCGTGCCGCCGTCGGTGGTGAAGACGGCGTACTCGGCGAAGTCGACGCGGGCGTCCCGCTCGGCCAGCAACGCACGCAGGTCGGAGAACGTCAGGTATAGCCGGTCGTATCCGGCTTCCGGACTCGGGTCTTCGCCGGTGGCGGTATCGACGCAAGTCCCTGCGATGACGGTGATGCTGACGGCATGTCCGTCAGGGCACGGCACGTAGCCGTCGAGGTCGTCGTAGCCGTCCCAGGCTGCGAGGAACGCGCGGATACGGTCGGCAGGAGTGTTCATGATCCTCCTTCGGTCGTGACGTGGCGTTGTGCGCGTTCGATGTGGTCGTAGGCGACGGCCGCGTGGACCTGGACGCCGACGCCCGCGACGGCGGGGTGTTCGCGGGAGAACTGCCACAGCTGGTAGTTGGTGACGTGGGCGGCGTTGACGAGCGCTGCGAGGGCTTCGCCGGGGGTGAGTGCGTCGGCGGGTTGCAGCGCCTGCTGGACTGCGGCCCAGTCGATGGTTGTGATCATCAGCGTCCTTTCGTGCTGCCGGGGCATCGGCAGGTGCTGTAGCGGCCGAAGCAGCCGCAGTCGAGTCGGTAGCGGGCGGTGAGCGCTGGCGGGTACGTCACCGGCTCGGGTGCCCTCGGCGCCGGGATGGGTGCCGGTTCGGACGCCCGTGGCGCGGGGATGGGTGCGGGGGCGGTGCGCTGGCTGCGCAGCCAGGACATCGGGGAGGCCATGTCAGTCCTTCGGTCCGCAGGACGGGCATATGCCGCCCTGGAGTGTTGTGCCGGTGTGGATGCTGCACCGCTGGGGCGCGGGCGGCCGGTGTTCGAGGGGGTAGCCGTGGCCGGCGAGGTCGATGATCACGCGTTTGGCGGCGAGTTCGGGGCCGGGTACTCCGAGGAGGCGTAGCGTGGCGGCGATGATGTCCTCGGCCGGGACGGGGCGGCTAGCCATCGTCATGGCCTGGTTCGTCGAACGTCGCGCCGAGGCCTGCGAGGGCGACGAAGACTAGCTCGAACACCGGGTGTGATCTACGCAAGGCGATTCCGATGGTGAGGCTAGTGATCCACAGGGCGCGGATGGTGCGGCGGCGGCTCATTTGCCGTTCCAGGTGCTTCGTGACTTGGCCAGCCCGTAGTAGCGGCGGCGCGGCGTGCCGTCTGGCGGCGGCTGGGAAGGCACCCACCAGGAGGTGACGTGCCGGTTGGCTTCGAGGCGCGCGAGGTCGACGAAGATCGTTCCGGGCTGGTGCCCGGCCGCTTCGCTGATGGCGGTGACGGTGGCGCCGTCGGGGTTCTCGGCGAGGAAGTCGACGATGGCCGCGCGTCGTTTCTCGGCTTTCGCCCGGCTGCTCTTGGCGAGCTCGTGCAGGGCCTTGAGGCAGAGCGCGGCCGCGGCGAGGACGGCGAGGGTGTTCATCGGCTGCTCCAGAGGGCGATGAGGACGGCCGCGAGGGCCGCGAGTTGGGCGAGCGCGAACCCGCACAAGCGTCCTGCGGGGTGGCGTGGTTCGCCGTCGGGTCGGGTCATCGCGGGCTCCGTGTGATGCGTAGGACCAGGGCGAGGCCGCAGAGGGTCGCGCCGGAGGCGATGAGCGCGAGGGCGATCATTTCGGCGCCTTCCGTCGGCGGAGGATGTAGCGGGCCAGGGCTGCGAGGGCGTACACGGCGCAGCCGGCCATGAGGGCGACGGGGCTGAAGTCGAAGATCTCGTCAGGACTCACGCGGCGGCTCCGTGATGTCGTCGCAGCCGGGCGTCTTCCTCGTCGGCGATTCGGTCGGCTGCCAGTCGCCGACGGGGACGACGGGTCGCGAGACAAGCTGGTATGCCGGCGACCACTTGGCGGGATCGGTCGCCTCCCACTCGGTGATCCGGGTGAGCTCGCCGTCTTCGGCGAGCGCAGCCCACTGCGTCTCGCGTTCCACGCTGCTGATGCCGTACAGGAACGCGAGTTCGAGGCGAAGCTGGGCGGCTTCGGCTGTGCAGCTGGCCTGGAACTGCGTGGCCATCGCGGCGATATCCGTGAGGTAGGCCTCGGCCTTCTCGGCGCGGGCCCGCTGGGTATGAAGTGCGGCGCATGCCTGCTCGTAGGCCCACGCGGTGGGGAAGGGCCGCCGGTCGTGGGCGATCGCTTGGTCGCGCTCGGCGCGGAGCCGCCGGATCGCAGCCTGGATGGAGGCGGAGATCCGGTGCGCGTCGAGGTTCTCGTCGGACAGCCGCTCGTCGCTGTCGCGGTCGACCGAGATGTCGGGTGTCGGATTGGACGCTGGGGTGGCCAACCGCTCGCGAAGGTTGGTTACTTCGCCAAGCAGGTGGCCGATGACTTGGTCGCGCTCGCGGTCGAGGTCGGTCGGGCCGCTGAAGCCGAACTTGTCGTAGTGGGCTCGGATGGCTTCGGTGCGTTCGTCGAGGGGGACGCGCATCAGGCCGGTGGTCGCGGTGTCGGATGTCGGTTCAGGCATCGCGTCCCTCCCACCAGGCTTGCGCTGCTGCGGTGGCGTCGCGGTAGGCGTCGGTGAGGATGGCCGCGGGTCCGCCGGTGCGCCAGGCGCTGTTGATCCGGTCGCGGATCTCCTTCGGGAGTGCGAACCAGTCGGGCGTGCAGGCGTACCGGCTGCGGGGGATGCGGGCCTTGCAGGCGGGGCGGGAGCACTCGCGCGTCGTGTGCGGCATCAGGCGCCGTCCTGGCCAAGCACGAGCCGACCGGCGCCGATGAGCGCGGTGTAGCGCTGGCAGCTCGCGCAGCGGGTGTCGAAGGCGGACCGGTCGCGGTGCGTGCCGCACGGGATGGTGAGCTTCGCCAACTCGGCGGCGATGGCCTGGCGTACCCGCTGCTCGTGGAGCGGCAGGACGGCGGCGAGGATCCCGCGTACCTCCTCCTCGGTCTGTTCCGGCTCCCAGGCGCCCCAGAGGCCGTTTTCGCGGAGCAGTTCGGCGGCGGTCCGCGCGAGCTCGTCGGGTACGTCGGTCGGCTTCATCGGCTCGGGCATGTCAGGCTCCGATCATTGCGGCGTGGTTGGTGACGAGGTTGGCGTGGTGCTGGTCGCAGGCTTGGCACGGGTCCGGTCGCGGGTCGCCGGGTTGCGCGACGGCCCGGTAGTGGCCGGCCACGTCCCTGACGACGTTGCGTGCGGCTGTGGCGCGTCGTCCTCCGCAGGCGCCGCAGTGGTCGGGCAGCCGCTTCGCGGCTTCCAGCGCTTTGGCTTTGCTCTCCTTCGCGGCGGTCGTGGCCCAGAGCCGCAGATATTCCTTGACGCGGGCGAGGCGGGTTGTGCCTATGCCGGGGATGGCCGCGAGCTGCTTGGGTGTCATCGCCGCGGCGACGGACGGGGTCACGTTGGCGCTAGCCAGTGCCTTGCGGGCCTTGGCGGCGATCGAATCGTCGCCGAGGTGCCACTCGGCGTTGAGTTCGGCAAAGGTGAGGGTCATGGTCGGTCCGTTTCGGGTCGGTCGGCGGGCTCGCGGTAGGGCTTGTCGGGTGCGGGCTGTCCGGTCGCCTGGGCCCACCAGCCGGCGCAGAGCATCGCGCCGAGCGGGAGTTCGCCGATGGTGGCGGTCGGGACGTAGGTGCCGCGGATGAGCGGCATGGCGTGGTGGCAGTAGAACGGCTCGTCGGTGGGGAGCTTGACCGAGCCGGATTCCTGCTCTGGCGAGCCGGGCCGGTAGGCGCAGTCGGCGCAGGGCCGGGTCATGAGCGCGGGTGGCCGCGGTGCGGGCTTGAGTTCGGACTCGTCCCAGCCGGCGACGTCGTTGGTGAGGCCGTTGCCTGCGCAGTGCATGCATCGGCCGTCGGACCAGGTGCCGTCGCCGTCGCAGACGGGGCAGATCCATCGCAGGATGGTGACGGTCGGGAACTTCTTGGCGGACTGGACGCCGAGCTTGTAGGCGTCGACGATGCCAGTCTCGAGGATTCCGCGTATCAGGTCGTCAGTCATCGCGGGTGCGCTCCGGTCGCTTCGGCTCCGACGTACAGGCGTACGCCTGCCAGGCCGAGCACGTTGATCAGGATGTTGGGGATCTGGTCGGCGGGGTAGCCGCGCTGTTCCAGTGCCCCGGCGAGGGCCGAGATCTCGACGGAGACGTGGATGAGGACTTCACCGAGGGTGGCGTCGTTGATGTCCGGCGGGAGTCCTTCGCGGAGGCCGGTGATGGCGGTGGTGAGGACCTGGTCTTGCTGCTTGATGCTCGCGGCGTTGGCCCCGGCGGTGGAGGCGAGGTGGTTGTCGCGGATGCCGGTGATGTATCGCTCGGTGGTCGGGTTGGGGCTCATCATGGGTTGCTTTCGAGTCGGGCGGTGGCCGCGGCTGCCCTGCCGTCGCGGCATGGCTGGCAGGCGGGCAGGACACGGCGGGAGTAGTGCAGGTGGTAGCCGTATTCGGTGCCGCACTCGCCGGTCCAGTCCGGGTGCGCGGCGGGGTCGTCGATGGCGTCGTCGTCCCACATCGCCGGAAGCGGCCAGCCGTGCGCGGTGCCGTAGTTGGCGGCGCGGACGCGGCTGTGGGCGCTCACGCCGTGGTCGGTGGGGTCGGCGTTCTGGAGCCGCTGGTACAGGTCGCGGACAGCCCGTGCCTTCGCTGCGGTGACCTGGTTGAAGCCGAGCATGGTGCTGAAGTTCTGCGGCGTCATGCCCAGGCGGGCGGCGAGGTGGAGCTGCGGCCAGCCGCGGCGGATCATGGCTTGTAGGCGGCGGAGGGTTCCGGTGGCGTCGACCAGGGCGTGGCCGGCGAGCGCGTCGGGTGACGGGCCGACGGCGAGGATCTTCGCGGCGATCTCGGGTCGTATGCGGGCGGTCGGGGCGCAGCCGGCTCCCGGACGCCCGTAGAGGATCTTCTTGAGGGTGCTGCCGGACACGCCGGTGAGCTCGGTGACGCGGCGGCGGCCGATTCCGGCTTCGCTCAGGGTTTTGAGGTGGGCGCGGACGGGTTCGGCGTCGACGAACGGCTGCCAGGTGCCGTAGGCGATGGAGCGTTCGCGCTGGTCGTTGTACTGGGAGACGGCGAAGCCGCAGACGTAGCAGCGGCAGCCGTCGAGCTTGTAGCGGGCGTAGCCGTGTGGGCGCTCGGTGGTGGTGGCGTTCATCGCGATTCGCGATTCGCGATTCGTGATTCGTCGGGTCGGACGGGTGCGATGGTGCCGTCGCGGTAGAGGCGGACGTGGCCGGCTGCGAGGGCTGCGAGTGCGGCGCGGGCCATGTTCGGGACGCCGTACTTGGCGTAGGCGCGGCGGAGGCGGTGGCGGACGGTGGCGGGTGTGAGGTTGAGGTGGCGGGCGGCTTCGGGGATGCCGCCACGGTTGACGGCGTGGCAGAGGGTGGCGATTTCGTGGGGGGTGGGGGTGCCGTCGGGGCGCGGCGTCTTCGGGAGCGTGGCGGTCGTCATGCCGGGCTCGCAGTCGCGTCGGCCGGGGCGGCGCTGAGGCAGTTGGTGGCGTGGGCGAGGCTGACCTTGGGGCAGTTGCAGTCCGGGCAGTACGTGGCGGCGACGTACCGTGCGGTGCGGGCCTCGGGCGTGTCGGCCGGGACGGCGGCCAGCGTCTGGTGGAGTGCCGCCGCGGCGCGGAGCCGTTGGGCTGCGGCGTGGAGGTGGTCGATGATGTCGTCGCCTTCGGCGCCGTCGTAGGCGGCGTCGGCGGTCGACACCTGCTCTGCGTCGGTGATGGCGTCGGCGATCATCGCGAGTGCGATGCTGAGGTGCCTGGTGAGGTCCTCGGCGGGGGTCGTAGTGGCCTGGTCGGTCATGAGGGTCCTGTCGTGGTGGGATTGGTGGGCCGGGGCCGGTCGTGTTGGGTACGGCCGGCCCCGGCATTCGGCTAGGGCTGGGCGTCCGTGGCGACGGCGGCGGGTGTCTCGGGTTCGGCGCCCGCGCAGATTTCCTCCACCAGCTCACGTAGCTGGTCGATGCTGTTGCTGCCGTTGAACAGCCGGTCGGCGGTCGACTCGTCCAGGCCGAGTACTGCGCGGGCACCGGCCGCGATGGCGACGTGCTCGCGGATGAACCGGGAACGCAGCCGCTCGGGCAGCGACGCCACCTCGACCGTGGACGCTTCGATGTTCATGCGGGCGTCGACGGTGAGGAGCGCGTGACCGGCGGCGCAGTATTTGGTGCCGCATGCGGTCTCAACGGCCCAGGTGCTCTGGTCCCACTCCTCGGGGTGGGTCTCGATGCGTGTGAGCATGTTGCGGACGGCTGCGGGCTCGGTTGTGAGCGGCACACGTTGCGTCAGGGCGCCGCCGTTGACGACGGGCTGCGCGCCGAGTGCGCGGATGGTGACGTTTGGGCCGGCGTTGATGGTCATGGGGCCGGTGGCCAGGACGTTGACGTAGTCGTGGGCTGTGACGACGATGTCCGACTCGCCCCTGGTCACGATGCGCGGCGTCGAGGAGTCCCTGGTCTCGATGCGCGGCGTCGAGGAGTCCCTGGTCTCGATGCGCGGCGTCGAGGAGTCCCTGGTCACGATGCGCGGCGTCGAGGAGCCCCAGGTCACGATGCGCGGCGTCGAGGAGCCCCTGGTCTCGATGGGCGGCGTC